>ERZ808028.790-NODE-790-length-22853-cov-4.201528_pt1 | contig 22853 bp, 19 predicted proteins | sample MGYA00380184_ERZ808028 | MGnify/ENA primary metagenome ERZ808028 (study PRJEB31490, sample SAMN06133397) | mouse gut metagenome | isolation source: J8_1 | host: mice | place: China: Chengdu | collected 2015-05 ...
GGTTCAGCCCACTTTATCGACAGTCTGAGGAGAGGGCTTAAAAGCCCTCTCTTAATATTTACAGAAAGTAAATTAAGATAAAAAAGGCAAGGAGAAACTCCTTGCCTTTTGATTTTTATGTAGCCCTATTATTCAGCGTCATCCTCGTCAGCAAGAATTGCAACTGTTTCTTCAGGCTTTGAGATAAGCTCTTTCATTGAAAGAGAAACTCTCTTCTTGTCGTAGTCAACATCAATAATTTTAACGTCAACCTCGTCACCAACGCTGAGTACATCAGCAGGTGTCTTAACTCTTTCCCAAGAAATCTGGCTGATATGAATTAAGCCGTCAATACCGGGGATAATGTTTGCAAATGCACCGAAAGCAGCGATTGAAACAATTTTTGCCTTGCAGTCTGTGCCGACAGGATAATCTCTCTTAAGAATCTCCCATGGGTTATCCTCAATCTTCTTGAAGCCGAGAGAAATCTTCTTATTCTCTTCGTCAAGGCTCTTGATTGTTACCTCAACAACGTCGCCAACCTTAACAACCTCTGACGGATGCTTAATTCTGTTCCATGAAAGCTCGCTGATATGAATCATACCGTCCATACCGCCGATGTCAACAAATGCACCATAGCTTGTAAGTGACTTAACTGTGCCGTTTAATTTCTGACCCTCTTCAAGAGAAGCCCAAAGAGCCTCCTGCTGAGCCTTTCTTTCCTCGTTAGCAACAACCTTGATGGAGCCAACTGCACGGCGTCTTGCATTATTGATGTCAATAATTTTGAAACGAGCTGTTGTATTTTTAAGAATATCAAGCTCCTGTCCGCGTGCAACACCTGTAAGTGATGCAGGAACAAATACTCTTGTACCCTTTGCAACAACAATTACACCGCCCTTAACAACAGCGGTAACAGTACCCTCAAGTACTTCATCATTTTCTTTGGCAGCAACAATGTCCTCCCAGCCCTTAAACTGGTCAACAAGCTTCTTAGAAAGCTTGAGCACACCTTCGCTGTCATCAGTTTTCATAATAACAAGGTTAAGCTCATCACCAATGCTAACAGCATCCTCTGGCTTAGTAATTGGCTCTGATGATAAATCATCAAAAGCGATAACACCGGTTTGCTTTCTACCCTCAACATCAACGAAAACCTCTGTTGGGGTAATGTTAACAACTGTACCTTTTACTACCTTGCTGTTTTCATCTTCCCTGAATGATTCTTCAAGCATTTCTTCGAAGGTTGCCTCACCATCAGCAGATGCTTTGACAGCAGGCTCAGTAGCCTTATCAGCGGTATCTGCTGTCTCCACAACTGAATCAGTTGTTTCAACTTCCTTTTCAATAATTTCTTCGGACATGGATTTTAGTACCTCCTTGATAATAACCGAGGGTGTCGAAGCCCCCGCAGTAACACCAACTACCTTGTAATGACTGAGGTCAATGTCGCGCAGCTCGTCGGCGGTTTCTATCAGATAGGTATCTGCCTTGGCTTTGCAAACATCCCTGAGCTTACAGGTGTTAGATGAATGTCTACCTCCGATGACAATCATAGCGTCTGCCTCCTCCGAAATGGAAGCCGCTTCCTCCTGCCTGTCGGCTGTAGCATTACATATTGTACTATAAATTTTGCAATTTGTATATAGTTTTTTAAGAATTTTCTCGCATTTTTTCCATTCTTTTAAAGAAAATGTGGTCTGAGAAACACAAATCAACGATTTTTCGTCAATAAGACTATTATTTTTCAGTATCGAGTTGAGCTCATCCTCATTTTTGAAAACAAAGCTTCTGCCCTTGCAGTAGGAACGGATGCCCATAACCTCAGGATGATTTTCATCACCTGCAATAAGTGTAACCGTTCCCTCCTGCTGCTCACCTACAATTCTGTGAATTTTTGAAACAAAGGGACAGGTTGCATCTATATAATTAACCTGACTGTCAGCCGCACTGTCAATAACCGATTTTTCCACACCATGTGTTCTGATAACAACAGTATAGCCGTCAGGGCACTGCGTTATATCATCAATAATTTTGACTCCCCTGCTTTCAAGGTCGGACACAAGCTGTGAATTATGAATAATCGGTCCCAATGTACAAACCTTTTCGCCCTTTTCAACAAGCTCATAAACAAGATTGACTGCCCTATCAACACCAAAGCAGAATCCTGCTGTTTTTGCAAGCTTAATCATGATTTGCATTCAGCCTCCCAAAGCTCGGTAATTTTAGCCATTACCATATTTGCTGCATCTTTAATATCGTGCGGTCCGATTTCCTCTTTATCAAGACCGAGCTCACTGTTTTTAATCAGCTTACCGTAGGAAACAGTTACGTGGCTGCCCGGCTTGATTTTGCCGTTGCAGCAAATTGCAACCGGGAGAACATCCGCACCTGTTGCCTTGGCAATAACTGCCACACCTGCCTTGGCTTTCTGAGGAACACCGTTTTTATCCTTAATGCGCTTACCCTCAGGGCAGATTGCCATTACATGACCCTCTTCAATAATTTTGATGCCATAGTCAATTGCCGAGGTATCACCCTTGCCTCTTCTGACAGGAAAGCCGTACATATGTGTAATAAACCAAGCGGCAAACGGATTTTTAAAAAGCTCAACCTTCGCCATAAAGTGAAGCGGTGGAACCTGCTTGGGGCAGGCAACAAAAATCGGGTCAACGGCACAGGTGTGATTGATTGCAACTATGTAGTTATTCCGGTCTGTCGGCACATTTTCAAGCCCCTTGAACTTTGTGTGATAAACAAGTTTAACAAGGGGTCTGAAAATAACCTTAATGAAATTATAAAGCTTATAATGCTTTACCTGAGAGTAGTCAAATTCCTTCATTACATATTCTCCTTAATAATACGAATTATCAGTTCAATGGACTGCTGTAAATCAAGCTCCGATGTATCCGCCATAACAGACTCCTCGGTGGGCTTAAGGGGTGCAATCTCACGGTGAGAATCCTGATAGTCACGCTGGTTAACATCAGCAAGCACATCCTCGTATGTGACATCCTCACCCTTTTCCATAAGCTCCTTATATCTTCTTTCAGCCCTGCATTCAGGAGATGCAAACAGAAAGATTTTAGGCTTGGCATTCGGCAGAACAACGGAAGCAATATCACGTCCGTCCATAATAACATGATTTTCCTTTGCAATATCACGCTGAAGGTCCAGCAGAAACGCCCTTACCTCAGGTATTGCAGAAACCTTTGACGCTGCCATTGAAATTTCAGGTGTTCTGATAAGTGATGAAACATCCTCACCGTTAAGATAAACACACTGGCTGCCGTCATCGGCAAAGCCAAGCTTAACCGTTATATCATTAAGCATAGTAATTATTTTTTCATTATCACTGACAGCACCGCACCTTACTGCACTGAGTGCAATCGTTCGGTAGAGTGCACCTGTGTCAACATAAATAAAGCCAAGCTCCCTGGCTGCCGCCTTTGCAATGGTTGATTTGCCTGCACCGGCAGGTCCATCAATCGCTACATTAATCATAAAACTGCCTCTCTTTTACTCCATATTTTCAGCACACACAGCCGCAGTAGAAAATGCAATCTGCAGATTAAAGCCGCCTGTATATGCATCAACGTCAATAACCTCACCAATAAAATAGAGATTATCAACAATTTTTGATTTCATTGTTTTCGGGTCAAGCTCCTTAACATCAACACCGCCTGAGGTAACAATTGCCTCCTCAACAGGGCGAAAGCCGCTGACATTAACCGTAAAATGCTTCAGCAAATGAGCCAGAGCCTGACGCTGTTCCTTGGTAATCTGATTACATTTGGTATTTGGTAAAATACCGCTGATTAAAACTATAACAGGAATCAGTTTTTTAGGCAACAGCTTTGACAAAGAATTTATAAAATCTTTATTGGAAAATTCAGAAAAATCCTTTTGCAGCCGCTTATCCAGTGTCTGCAAATCAAGTGCAGGCTTAAAATCAATCTCTATTTTATAAGCCTTTTCACCCATATTTCCGATATGGCTTGATGCCGAAAGAATAACAGGACCTGACATACCATAATGGGTAAAAATCATTTCACCAAAATCAGTGAAGATTTCCTTGTCATCTTCAAATAGAGTAACGGAAATATTTTTCAGCGATAAGCCCTGGAGCTTGGGCACAAAATGATTTGAACACACAAGCGGTACAAGACTCGGCTTGATTTTGGTTACTGTATGACCTACTGACCGTGCAAGAATATATCCGTCACCTGTTGAGCCTGTTAAGGGGTAGCTTTTGCCGCCTGTGGCAACGACAACCCTGTCACAGGGAATTTTTGATTTATCTGAAAGCACAACAGCCTTAACCAGTCCGTTTTCACATTCAAAGGACTTAGCCTCTGCCTGAATGATATGGACACCGCTGTCTTTACAGTATTTAACAAGTGCGTCCACAATATCCACAGCCTTGTCACTCTGAGGAAAAACACGGTTGCCCCTTTCGATTTTAAGAGGAACGCCAAGCTCCTCAAAAAGCGCCATTGTGTCATACGGCATAAAATTGGAAAAAGCCGAATACATAAAACGCGGATTTGTAGGAACATTTGATATTAAATCATCAAGCTCAAAGCAGGCATTTGTTACATTGCATCTTCCCTTGCCTGTTATCATCAGCTTTCTTGCTGGTCTATTCATTTTTTCAAGCAATGTAACCTCAAAGCCCCTCTGAGCAAGCCTGGCACTGCACAAAAGCCCTGCTGCCCCTGCACCTATTACAACTACGGCTGACATAAAAATCTCCTGTACTTTATTATGAATTATACGCCTCTAATTCCATAGCAGTCTGCTCCCAGTCAGAATAGAGCGTATCTCTTTTAACTGTCAAATCATCAAGCTGCTTTGTTAATTCCATAAGCTCCTCATAGCCTGCAGAATTGAGTTTTTCCTGTGTTTCCTCAATTTCAAGCTCAATACTTTCAATCTCTTCTTCAAGTCTTTTGCTCTTAGTTGTGAGCTTTCTGAGATTGCTCTGTCTTTCTTTTTTCAGCTTATAGTCATTCACCTTTGGTTTATCGGCTTTTGTCTTTTCGGCTGTGGGCACATATCTTCGCTCTGCATATTCGTCATAGCCGCCGATATAGCTGTTGCAGCCCTTTGGTGTCAATTCAACGATACGTGTGGCAAGCTTATTGATAAAATATCTGTCGTGGGACACAATCAGCATTGTGCCCTGATAGTTAAGCAAAGTATTCTCAAGCTCCTCACGGGAAAAAGCATCAAGATGATTAGTAGGCTCGTCAAGCAGCAAAAAATTAAAGCCGCCGAGCATCAGCTTAAGCAGTGCTACACGGGCACGTTCACCGCCTGAGCAGACCTCAAGAGGTCTGAAAACCTCTTCTCCCTTAAACAGAAAGGCGGCAAGTGCATTTCTCACCCTTGTTTCGGTCATATAGGGGAAGTTTGTCCACACCTCGTCAATAACGGTTTTTGTTAAATCCAGCTTTGCCTGTACCTGATCAAAATAGCCTGTCATCAGGGACTGACCGAATTTAAAGGTGCCGTCATCTCGGGTTAAATCACCCATAAGAATTTTTAAAAGTGTGGTTTTGCCGCAACCGTTGTCACCAAGCAGAAATACCCTTTCTCCCCTTTTCACATAAAAGCTTGCATCTGAAAAAATCTGATTGCCGTTAAAGGATTTGGAAAGTCCGTTGACCTCTAAGACATCCTCGCCCGATACACACTTAGGTGTAAAATCAAAGCGGATTTTTTCAACCTTACTGTCCGGCACAACAAGCTGTGCTTTTATACGCTCAACTACCTTTTCCTTACTTTCGGCAGTTTTAATGTTCTTTTCTCTGTTCCACTGCCTTTGCTGGGCAATGATACCCTCAAGGCGTTCAATCTCGGCAATATCATTTTTATACTTATCCTCAATTGCCTTCTGCTCCGCCTCTTTTTTTATGAGGAAGGTGGAATAGTTCCCCTTATAGGAACGGATTTTTTTATTTTCAAGCTCAATGGTTTTGTCTGTGATTTTATCAAGAAAATATCTGTCGTGGGATATAATCAGGCAGGCGCCGTTAAAATTTTTCAAAAACTCCTCAAGCCACTGAATAGCGGAAATATCAAGATGGTTTGTAGGCTCATCAAGCAAAAGAAAATCTGCCTTTGACAAAAGCAGTTTGGCAAGTATCAGCTTTGAACGCTGACCGCCTGAAAGTGTTTTGGTTGATTTATTAAAATCATCCTCACTGAAGCCGAGACCGATTAATGCCGAGCGTGTCATGGATTTATAGGTTAAGCCGCCCTGCATATTAAATTCATTCGTCAGATAGTCCTGCTTTTCAATCAGCTGCTTTGAAGGATTGACCGTAAGCTCCTGTGCAAGCTTCTCCAACTCCTTTTCCATTTGAATAAGCTCATCAAAAACGCTGACAAGCTCGTCCCAGATTGTGCGTTCATCGGAACAGGTGTGCTGCTCCATATAGCCGAGACGGATATTTTTTGACATAAAGCAGCTGCCGCTGTCAGGCAGGTACTCGCCTGTTATAATTTTAAACAGCGAGGTTTTACCTGCACCGTTAACGCCCACAAAGCCGACCTTTTCTTTATCCTGAATATCAAAGGAAACATTGGAAAAAAGTGTATTTTCACCAAATGAAAGTGTTAAATTTTGAACATCTACAACATTCATAACAAAAAACTCCAAAATTAATAGATATATTTTACACTATTTTCAATTGAAAGTATAGATAAAATTTGCTATTATATAAAAAAACATATGAATAAAGGAACTTATTATGGATATTTTAAAGTTAAATCCTGTATTTAAAGATTATCTTTGGGGCGGTACAAGATTAAAAACAGATTTCGGCTTTGACTGCGACTATGACAAGGTTGCAGAGGGCTGGATGCTCTCCTGCCACAAGGACGGCAGAAATACAATTGACGGCGGAGCGTTTGACGGAAAGAGCCTTGATGATGTAATCAAGGAAGCAGGCAGCATTAAGGTTGTGGGAACAAGGGCTGCGGATTTCCCTTATTTCCCTATTTTAATAAAGCTGATTGACGCTAAGGATAATTTATCCATTCAGGTGCACCCGAACAATGAATATGCCCGGAGAGTTGAGGGTGAATTCGGCAAAACCGAAATATGGTATGTGCTGGATGCCGCTGAGGATGCACAGCTGATTTATGGCTTTAAAGAAAAAATCAGCAGCGAGGAATTTGCAAAGGCAATTAAAACCAACACCCTCACAGATGTTCTGAACAGCGTTAAGGTAAAAAAGGGTGATTTGCTTTTCATCGAGGCAGGTACAGTTCACGCAATATGCAAGGGCATACTTGTTGCAGAAATCCAGCAGAATTCCAACACTACATACAGGGTATATGATTACGGCAGAGTGGGTGCAGACGGCAAGCCCAGAGAGCTTCACATCAAAAAAGCTGTTGATGTATCGGTTACAGAGCCGCCTAAGTACGACATTAAGCCTATGGGTGAGCCTGTTGATCAAGGCAGCTATATTGAAACTCTATTGACCGAATGTGATTTATTCACAGTTCATCACTATGATGTTAAAGAAAGCGCAACACTTTTCACAGATGAAAAAAGCTTTAACCATATTTTGGTTGTTGACGGAAATGGTGAGCTTAACGGCAGAGCCTTCAAAAAGGGTGACAGCTTTTTTGTACCTGCTAACTATGGTGAATACACCATTAACGGCAAATGTGAAATAATCATTTCAAAAATTTAATAAAAATTAAATGAATAGATAAGTCACAGATAGCCAATACTATCTGTGACTTAATTTTTGGAGTGATTAAAATGAAAATAGTCAATAACATAGCTTTAATTCTTAATATCATAGGCGGAATTAACTGGGGACTTATCGGACTTTTCAAATTCGATTTGGTCGCATGGATCTGCGGCGGTCAGGATTCTGTATTTGCAAGAATCATTTACTGCATCGTAGGACTTGCTGCAATCTGGTGCATCAGTCTGTTATTTAACGGCAGAACCGCAGAAAGAGATTAATCAGGCTAAACCGCCTGTCTTAGCATTTCAGTCTTAATTTTATCAAGTATCTTTTTTTCAAGACGGCTGATATAGGATTGAGATATACCCAGGCGGTCGGCAAGCTGTTTTTGGGTATGGCTTTCCGTGCCGTTAAGACCAAAGCGCATAATCATCAGATTTCTTTCTTTTTCAGGCAAAGCGTTTACTGTTTTAAGCAGCAGACGCTTTTCGTCTGTATACTCAATGGGTTCAAAAACATCGTCAGGCTCTGTTCCCAGAACATCACGCAAAGTCAGCTCATTGCCGTCCCAATCAACGGAAAGAGGTTCATCAAAGCTCATTTCCGCTTTCATATTGTTTACCTTTCTGAGATGCATTAAAATTTCATTTTCAATACATCTTGAAGCATAGGTTGCCAGCTTGATATTTTTTTCGGGATTAAAGGTTTTGACCGCTTTCATCAGACCGATTGTACCGATTGAAACCAAGTCCTCCGTTGAGGTTGTTTTGGATTCAAATTTTTTTGCAATATAGACAACAAGCCTGAGATTATGCGTAATCAGCAGCTCTCTGTTTGAATTGTCACCCTGTGCAAGCTCCTGCATAATTCTCTGCTCCGTTTCCTTGGGAAGAGGCGGAGGCAGGGTTTCGGGTCCGTTTATGTAATAGCATTTCTGCTTTTTAAACAGTCTTAATAAAAATCTTTTTATTTTCTTCAACACAATATCACCTCAAATATTTAATAACTGTGGATTCAGTATAGCTGAAAATTCCTTGGAGTCCACACTGCCTGCAGCTACATAAACACTGTCACATTCAAAGGATTTTTTACCATTTGAAATGATGACCTTATCAGGCTTGAATGCCTGAAGCATCCCCTCACCTCCCACTGTGTTATAAGGTATAATACGCTGCGTTTCAAAATGAATTTTACTTTTATCAACAATGATAACAGGATAATTTGAAAATGGCTCCGTGAGCTTATTTCCGCTGTCAAGAAAGGCAAACAGGTGCGTTTTTTCCTCTCCTGCCACAATTGTTAAGGAATAGATTTCTTTTTTGGAAATTGTATAATTATATAGCTTTATGATAAGGATTGAAATGATATACGCTGCCAGAGCGAGCACCAAAAGCGTGCCTGCAGGGATTGAAAAATAAGGTATGCCGTTGTTAACAACAATCCCCTTCGGCTTTATCCACAGCCATAATGCGAGAATAATGCCGAGAAAAAGCATATTTGAAAAATAAAAGCAGGCAAACGTTTTGAAAAACACGGTCAATCTTTTTATGTCAAAGGAGGCAACGACTATCAGCACGGATGCTAAAAGCTTGCCAAAAAGCGAAACAGGAAAATTCAGATTCGGTGCAAGAATAACTAAAGAATACACACCGCCGATTAACGCACCTATAAGCAGCCTGCCTGTTTTTGACGTGAATTTAATAAGTGATTTCGTCAGCAGAAGCAGTAGATATGTAATAAAAAAATTCAGCACAAAAAGCACATCAACATATATAGTCAAAACAAACCCCCACTACTGATTATACTCAGCAATGGGGGTTTAATTTGTCATAATTAATCCTCTATTTCAATTGTTTCAATCACAACATCATATACAGGCTTATCTGCCATACCTGTTCTTGTAGCGGCAATATCCTCAAGGACATCACAGCCGTCGGTAATCATACCGAAAACAGTATGGTGAAAATCAAGCCACGGTGTTCCGCCGACCTCTTTATACTTATCAATAACCTCCTGCGGATAGCCGTTATCCTTTAAGCCCTCCATCTGTGAAAGGAGTGAATCGGGAACGGACTTAGCCTGCACAATAAAGAACTGTGACCCGTTGGTATTCGGACCGCTGTTCGCCATGGAAAGCGCACCGTAGTAATTACGTGCTTCAATAGAAAACTCATCCTCAAAGCTTTTGCCCCAGATGGATTCACCGCCGCAACCTGTGCCTGTGGGATCGCCGCCCTGAATCATAAAGTCCTTGATAACCCTGTGGAAAATCAAGCCATTATAATAGCCGTTTTCAGCGTGTGTTGAAAAGTTTTCAACTGCCTTTGGTGCATACTGCGGATAAAGCTCAAAGCTCATATTGCCCTTATTTGTTTTAATTATTGCTTTCATTATAATTTAACCCTTTCATTAATCTTTTTAAGCTTTTCAATATCAATTTTAACAATCTCTCTGTCATAGGTCATTAAGCCGTTGAGTTCATCCTCAACATCGGTTACCTGTGTATAAACCGCTGCTGAAAGACCCTTCTTTATCTGAGGAATGATAACATTGTTATAAAGCTTTTCATAAGCATTTGTAAGTGATGCTTTTGAATTATAAATTTTATAACCGAACATTTTGTCATTAAAGGTATGATTCGGTATTTTCATGCTGAAGCCGCCGAACTCAGAAAGAACATACGGTCTGTTGCCTGTCTTAACACGAATGGGAGTAAAGTAAATATGCTTTGAAATCACATCGCTTGCACCCATATCGTGCCAGCCTGATGTTGTATCAACAACACGTGTGGGGTCAAGCTTTTTAACCATTTCATATGCCTTTGCACTGTCAAACTGTCCCCAGCCCTCATTAAAGGGCACCCACATTGCAATGCAGGGGCAATTGTATAAATGGTTAATAGTTTCATTCAGCTCCTGATAGTAGAGGTCTCGACCCTCTTTATCTGTACGGTGAAAATTTCTGTAATTCCTGTCATCCAGTGTAACATTTACAAACGGTATAACGGAAACCTCGGGACCGTATTTACCGCCGCCGTTGACCACATCCTGCCAAACCAGAATACCATTGACATCGCAGTAATGATACCATAAAAGCGGCTCAATTTTAATATGCTTTCTCAGCATATTAAAGCCTGCTTTTTTTGCGAAGAGCACATCATTTTCCATAGCCTGATTTGTAGGCGGGGTCAGATAACCGTCGGAATAGTAGCCCTGGTCAAGAAGACCATTGTGGAAATATGGCTTATTATTCAGAAACAGTCTTTTAATGCCGTTGTCATCAACACCCACGGAAAATTTACGCATTCCGAAATAGGATTTGATTGCTTCACCGCAAGCCTTGAACACAACATCATAAAGGAACGGACTTTCAGGTGACCAGGATTTGAAATCGGGAATTTTAACAGTTTTATCCGTAGTATCGGCAATCAATGTATCACCGTCATAAATCATAACCTCAACATTATCCGTGCCGAAATATTCAAAGCTGACCTGTTCGTTATCATAGTCAGGGGTAATTTTAACAGACTCGAGAAATTCGACAGGTGTTGACTCAAGCCACACGGACTGCCATATTCCGCTTTGTGCCGTATACCAGATACCGCCGCGCTTGGTTTTCTGCTTGCCTCTTGAATAGGAACGTGTATCGGTGAAATCCTGCACCTTAACCTCTAATTTGTTTTCTCCCTCAAGCAGATACTCTGTAAGCTCGAATTTAAAAGGCGTATAACCGCCCTTGTGCTCGCCGACCGCTTTTCCATTGAGAAAAACAGTAGCAAGCTGGTCAACTGCACCGAAATGAACAAATACTCTGCCCTTATTAAAGCCCTCAGGCAGGGTAAAGGTTTTTAAATAGAAAAGATATTCCGTCGGCTTTAACGCTCTGCATACACCCGAAATCTCTGTTTCAGGTGAAAAGGGAACGGTAATATCCGCCAGATACCTCAAAGGTCTGCCGCTGTTGCTTTTAATAACATACTTCCACGTGCCGTTCAGGCTCAGATAGCTGTCACGCACAAACTGCGGTCTTGGGTATTCAGGCAGCGGATGTTCTCTGTCAAAGCTTCTGCTCCATCTTGTTAATAACATAATTATCCCTCAACAATCTTTCCGTTATTTATCTGAATGTGCTTATTGCATATTTCAAGTGCCGCCTTTTTGTGCGACACAATGATACAGGTTACATTGCTCATTTCTTTGAGATTCGTTAAAAACTGCTTTTCTGTTTCTTCATCAAGAGCTGAGGTTGCCTCGTCAAGCAGTAAAACAGGTGCTTTTGAAAGCAGGCTTCTTGCTATGGCAAGGCGCTGCACCTGACCCTCTGAAAGACCAAGACCCTTTTCACCTATAACAGTTTCTATGCCCATAGGCAGCTCATCAATAAACTGCTTTGCACAGCTTATTCTTACCGCCTCCTCAATTTCCTGTTCCGTAACATCATCATTTACAAAAGTAAGATTATCCCTGATTGTGCCCGAAATCAGCATATTGCCTTGGGGTACGTAGGTAAACAGCTTTCTTGTATGTCTGTCAACAGGTATTCTGCCGTCAGCACAGTCAATATAAATCTCACCCGACTGAGCATTGAACACCCCTAAAAGCAGCTTGAGAAGTGTGCTTTTGCCGATACCTGATATACCCATTATGGCAACAAAATCACCTTTATCAATGGACAGTGAGGTATTATCCAGAATAATATCCCTGTCATATTTAAAGCTGATATTTTTAAAGCAGATTGCCTTTAGGCTGCTGTATATCTTATTTCTGTCATAATCACGGCTGTTCAGATCAACCTCATCCGCAAGATTGTCAAGCTCCATAATACGTTCTGCAGAAGCAATCATAGAAAAATACTGCGGCATTACTCCCGACAAGGATGCAAACGGCACCTGCACCTGATTAACAAGCTGAATCATAGCCGTAACTGTTCCGTAGGTCATTGTGCCCATAAGGATTCTATAAGCACCGAAAAAGATTGCAAATACCGAGCCAACATTAAAAACAGCACCCAGACCTGCATTGGTAACAATACTGAAATTACGTCTTTTTATCCTTGCCTTATAATTTTTCTCCTGCAGCTCATCCGCATTTTCACGCATTTTATCCTCAACGGAAAAAGCCTTCACTGCCAGCAGATTAATAACAAGCTCCTGAACAAAGGAGCGTGTTTCACCCTCTGTTTCCTGAACCCTTTTGTGAAGAGCCTTAAGCTGCTTTCTGAAAAGCTGAGCCGTTGCAAAAACAACCAATCCGCCCACAACAAAAACGAGTGCAAAAATTTTGTCAATAATAATTAAATAAATCAGCGAGCTTGCAAGCCTTGTAACAAAATAAACAGAGTTCGGCAGAATTTTGGTAAAGCCGTCTGTCACAACATTAACATCATTGAAAAGTCTGTTCTGCAGCTCACCTGTATGATATTTAGTAACAGCGGCATAATCCTTTTTCATAATTCTGTCAAGTATATAGCTTCTGAAGATGACATCAAGCCTTGCCTTACACCTCTCTGCTATGGAGTTACGCACAATATTTATGGTAAGCTGAAGAAAAACAACGCCTAAAAGCATAACGGCATACTTAACAACATATTTCATTTCGCCGTGTACGGTAGCACCATCTATAACATTTTTTGAAAAATTGGCAAACAAAACCGATGTAACACCCTGCACAACATTGAATGCTATAATAAAAATCACCGCAGGAATCTGTGCCCGACAAACATTAAAAATCCATTTTATAACATTTTTATCGGATTTTTTGATTTTCCTTTTATTATCCATTAAAACTATTTATCCCCTCGTTTAAAAATATGGCGCTTTGCCCAACCAATACATCTCGGAATAAAAAGCAGTGCAGGTCTTACAGGAAACAAATCTGCCCATATTTTTGAATATATTTTATAAGGTACGGAATTCTGACAGTCAATATAGCGCTTTCCGTCCTTATAAAAACCGACAAGCACGCCGCAAATCATATCGTCTGTTACATATTCCTTTTTTAACAGATTATCACCTGCAATAACATAGTGATCATCGCACACCTTAAGAATACGATGCATCACATATTTACCGCTTGGCAGAACATAAACAGGAACATCGTATTTTTTCAGCCTGCCCTCATTTTTAATAACAATAATGTTATCTCTCTGATGATGAATAAGCGGAAGCATTGAGCTGCCCACAGTCAAGCCTGTATATTTGCCTGTTTTATTGAGTATTTCTCTTAATGAATCTGAATTTTCCATATTTCGCTCCATTATATATTTAAGTATAGTATAACAGAATAAAACGTCATATGCAAACACTAATTCATTTGACAAGCCTTAAAATATATGATAGTATGGATTGTAATAGTTGATAAAAAGAGCGGACTGTTACAGCCTGCTCTTTTTTGATGCAAATATAATTTCAGGAGAATGGAAATGGATTATGATTTAATAATAGTCGGCTCAGGTCCGGCAGGCATTTTTACAGCACTTGAATTAATAAAAAGAAATTCAAAAAAGAAAATACTGCTTATTGAAAAAGGCAAGCCTGTTGAAAAAAGACACTGCCCGAAAAGTGAAACAGGACACTGTGTCAACTGCAAGCCGAGCTGCGCTATTACCACAGGCTTTTCAGGTGCAGGTGCATTCTCCGACGGTAAGCTGAGCCTGAGCTATGAGGTTGGCGGAGATTTGCCGACACTTATCGGCGAGGATTTTGCGCAGGAGCTTATTGATTACACAGACAGAATTTATCTTGAATTCGGTGCAGACAGCAAGATTGAGGGCATCGGCACAGGCGACGCTATCAAGGAAATAAGAAAAAATGCAATTAAAGCAGGCTTAAAGCTTGTGGACTGCCCTATCCGTCATCTCGGCACGGAAAAGGCACAGGAGCTCTATTATAAAATTCAGACGCATCTTGCCGACAACGGAGTGGATATGCTCTTTCAGACAGAATGTAAAAACATTATTATAGAGGATACTGTGTGCAAGGGCGTAATCATTGATGATAACGGCAGTGACAAAGTGATTACTGCTGATGAAATCGTGATTGCCACAGGCAGACGAGGTGCCGATTGGCTTGAAAAGCTCTGTCAGGAGCATGACATTGCCCATAAACCGGGTACGGTTGACATCGGTGTAAGGGTTGAATGCCGCAACGAGGTTATGGAAAAGGTCAATGAAGCACTTTACGAATCAAAGCTTATCGGCTATCCAAGACCCTGGAAAAACAAGGTGCGTACCTTCTGCCAGAATCCCGGCGGCTTTGTGGCACAGGAAAATTATGACAACGACCTTGCGGTTGTAAACGGTCACAGCTATAAGGATAAAAAAAGCGAGAACACCAATCTTGCCATACTTGTAAGCCATAATTTCACCGAGCCTTTTAATCAGCCTATTGAATACGCGCAAAAGGTTGGCGAGCTGACAAATATGCTGGGTGCAGGCAAAATTATGGTTCAGCGCTTCGGTGATATACTTGACGGCAAAAGAACATGGCAGTATGAGCTGTCAAAAAGCAACGTCAAGCCAACACTGAAGGATGCTGTTGCAGGCGATATAACAGCCGCAATGCCATACAGAGCAATGACCAACATTATTGAATTTATAAAAATGCTTGATGTGGTTGTGCCCGGCTTTGCTTCAACCGAAACACTGCTTTACAGTCCCGAGCTGAAATTTTACAGCAACAAGGTTAAGATGGATGAAAGTCTTAATACAAACATAAAAGGACTTCACTGCCTTGGTGACAGCTCAGGCTGGACACGCGGACTGATGATGGCGAGTGTTATGGGCGTGCTTATGGGCAGAAAGCTTAATGAAGCTGAATGAAAAAATATAGGCAGAAATCATAATGATTAACAAAAACTACATATGCAAAATTGCGACCATTGATGAAATGGAAATCAAATGGAATTATGAAATAAAAAAGAATAATAATTCTAATTGGAAAATCTGGAAATCAGAAGCAATGGAGCACGTTATTAATAGGCAAAGTATTGCTTATTATGGCAAACTAAACGATAAAATGATATGTGAAGCAACAGCTAATTTGGATAAAGGCATTGTTCAAAACAGCAATAATCTTGTTGATGAAAAAACTGCCTATCTTTGTGCTTTTCGTACAATTGAAAGATATCAGGGAAAAGGTTATTTTTCAAAACTTTTTAAATTTATGATTAATGATTTAAAGGATAAAGGATATGAAAGCGTAACCTTAGGTGTTGAACCCAATGATACAGACAATCTGAAAATATATCAGCATTTAGGATTTAATGAGCTTGTTAAATCCGCACAGGAAGTTTATCCAAACGGAACGATTATTGATGTTGACTATTATGGAAAAAAAAATATAATGAACAGATTAGAACAAGCAAATCATATTTTATATAATTTAGAATTACTAAAAAAGCTAAATGAATATGGCAAGCCGCATCTTATTGGCAGCGTAAAAATGAATTTAATGGCTTGGAATGATTTAGATATTAATATTGAAAATGAGTCCATGTCAATTCATAAGATTTATCAACTAACAAAATTAATTTTAGAAAACTTCAATCCGACTTGGTATGAGGCTAAGGAGGAAATTAATGAATATGGTGACAAAGTCTGGTTTCAAGGTTTTGAGTTTTACTTAGACAATGAACTCTGGAATGTTGATATATGGTTTTTAGATAAAGCTACAATTGAGAAAGCAGAAAAATATTGTGATAATATATCAAAACAAGTTAAAGAAAACGAATTATTAAGAACAGCTATTATTAAACTAAAGCAGGAATTAATTAAAAGAAAACTATATTCTTTTGACAAATTCACAAGCAGGGATGTATACGACGCCGTTCTCAATAAAGGAATAATGAATATTAATGAATTTATAAATTATTATAAAATTTCGTTTTAATATCCATATAAAAGCCATCTTACATATGACAAAAGCCGTAACACAGATAAAGATATATCTGCGTTACGGCTTTAAATTATTAAATAACCTGATTATTGTGCTCTCTGAGCCTCAATAAACCAACCATTAAGCGTTAAGCACTTTGAAGCCCTTTCCTCATTAAAGAGTTCGCAGAAATCATAGCCTGCACCGTTCTGAACGGGAACAAGCTGAATCTTTCCGTCAGCAAGAGCCTTATAGACCTCATCATACTTAGCCTGAATATCATCATTTTCTTCAGGTGAAACAAATGTTGCATAGAGTCCGTCTGTTGAACAGTTTGCAGCAACAACAGTACCACCCTTATAATCAGCAAGTGCATCCTTTACAGCCTCGCCATAATTATTAATAATGGTAGAATATGAATCCTTATTATTAGCACCTGCACTGATTACATTTTCATTAAAATCATAATTCCACTTTGAGGTATATGCAGAAGCGATGGAGCAACCGCCGTCAAAAATTGTTGTAACACCCTTATTATACATAGTATCACAAACAGCAGCATAACGGTCAACCATTTCAAATGTAGTATTCCAGTAATACTCGTTAGCCATTGAAATTCCTGTGCCGTCACCGTAGGAATCAACATTCTCCCAATGAGAGAACATATAGCCGTCCTGCGGAATTGCAGCAGCAACCTCAACAACGTCACCTGCTACATATGAGCCTGAGCCTGTTGACTCACCATTGCCGCCCTCGCCTGTCTGAACGGTTACGTTGAAGCTTGGTGATTCGGGTGCTTTATATGTAGGGGTAAGAACAATGTCACTGTCCTTGACGTCAACCCAGATTTCTTTGCAGGTAAGATCTGTTTCACCTAAATCAGCAGTTGTTTCCCACTTGTCAAAGACAAGGTTTTCGGGTGCAACAGGAGCTTTGACGGAGATACCATTTTCAACCTCAACGGAATACTCAGCAAATACATTCTTATTTTCAGCATCCATAACGGTTACTGTTTTATAATCATTCTCCAAATCCTTATAAATTGCTGTAATTGTGCAATCGCACTTTTCAACAAGAAGATTCATTGAAGATTTTGTTTTTGAAGAAATATTTACTTTCTTATCCTTAACGCCATCGGTATCACTCTTAACCTCCCAGTGATCAAAGGTCTTTCCCTCAGGAGCAATATTGGCAGTAATCGTTACGTTGCTGCCCTCTGTATATGTACCCGAGCCGATACCGTCAACAACTTTGACAGTGAATGTTTTTTCCTCAGCATCCTCAATCTTCTGATAACAAGCCTTAACAGTAAAATTATAATTGAAATCAACAAGCGGTGAATCATAATCAGCCCAGTCAACAGTTACGGGAATGCCTAAGGAATCAGCCGCATAGGCTGCACCCTGAACAAAGCCGGCACCATAGCTTGCAGAATTTCTGCTTTTATACTCACCAAGGAAGCCAAGCTCCGTATTGCCGTTGATAACAGCTAAATAGCCTGCAAGGAAGCCGCTTTGTGAAGCATCAAAGCTTATGCTCATTACATTTTTCATATAGCTGTCTGTATTTGTATCAGCTGAATGCGGTATAGCGTCAATCAGAATAAAATTAACATCCGGATATGTGCTTGCAATTTCGTATGTAATAACCGCAAATTCATCACCGGGAAGAACGATAAATTTTGCACCGTTGTTTGCAGCAAGCTCAACATATTTATTAACATTTTCCGTAGTGAGCTTTCCGTCTGCAAGTGTAGGCTGATAGTAGCGGCAGCTCATACCATTATCATCAGCATAAGCGGAGATACCCTCCCATGCACTCTGGTTATAGCCGTCATCCTTTATGGTACCGCCATTTGTAATCAAAACGATATCGCTCTGATAAGTTTCCTGCTTAGCACAGCCAACAAAAACAGAGCAGGCTAACACAAGACATAAACAAATTGAAATAATCTTTTTCATAGCTTTCCTCCAAAAAGATTTTATCACTAATTAATAATATCAAAAATGAGTTAACTTTGCAACACTAATTTATTGATTTATATATTAAAAAACATTATAATATGCTTGAGGTGAATTAAAATGCTTGAAAAACAGCTTGAATATATAAAAAACAGAACGGATTTTATTCCCGACATTGCTTTGGTTTTAGGCAGCGGATTGGGTGAGCTTGCTGATGAAATAGATATAAAGGAAATTATCCATTATAATGACATACCCGATTTTCCGAAATCAACAGCACCAACCCACAAGGGCTGCTTTGTCTTCGGTTATCTTGAGGGCAAAAAGATTGCGGTTATGCAGGGGCGTGTTCATCTTTACGAGGGTTATTCCCCTGCTGAGGTGGTTAAGCCTATCCGTCTTTTAAGGCTTTCAGGTGCAAAAACACTGTTTCTGACTAATGCCGCAGGAGGCATTAACAGAGGTTTCAGGATTGGTGATTTAATGATAATCAAAGACCACATATCAAGCTTCGTGCCGTCGCCGCTTGTGGGTAAAAATGATGACAGTCTTGGTCTCCGTTTCCCAGATATGAGCGAGGTTTACTCCAAAAAACTGAACAATATAATTCAGCAGACTGCTGACGAAGAAAATATAAATATTCAAAACGGTGTTTATCTTCAGTTCAGAGGACCGAATTTTGAAACACCTGCCGAAATAAAAATGGCTGAGATTATCGGTGCTGATGCCGTAGGAATGAGCACTGCAATCGAGGCACAGGCGGCTAAGCACTGCGGTATGGAGGTTTGCGGAATCAGCGTTATCACCAATCTTGCCAGCGGAATAAGTGAAACACCCATAACAAGCGAAGAGGTCAGCGAAACTGCCGACAGGGTTGCACCGATATTTAAAACTATTATTAAGAAATCAATAGGTAAATTCAATGAATAATCTTGAGCTAAAAAACAACGAGCTATACATACTTGACCAGACACTGCTGCCGAACGAAGAAAAATGGGTGCAGATAAAAAGCAAAGAGGATGCATATTATGCAATCAAAAGCTTAATGGTACGCGGCGCCCCTGCAATCGGCATATTTGCAGGATATGCAATGGCACTTTTTTCTGACAGCAACGATATTTATGCTCTAAAGGAATATCTTGATTCATCAAGACCGACAGCAGTGAACCTGAGCTGGGCAACCTCGCGTATTTTAAAAGCCTATGAAAGCGGAAAAAGCCTTATTGACGAAGCAATTGCAATACACAATGAGGACATTGAAATGTGCAGACGAATCAGCGAATACGGCTTATCACTGCTGAACGACGGCGACGGAATACTCACCCACTGCAACGCAGGTGAGCTTGCCACAAGCAAATACGGCACGGGCTTGGGACCCCTTATTTTAGGTAAGGAACAAGGTTACAATTTCAAGGTATTCACCGATGAAACAAGACCGTTATTACAGGGAGCACGGCTCACAAGCTATGAGCTTGAAAGGGCAGGAATTGACGTTACTCTGATTTGTGACAATATGGCAAGTCTTGTGATGAAGGAAGGCAAAATCAACGCAGTTCTGGTAGGCTGTGACAGAGTTGCGGCAAACGGAGACACGGCAAATAAAATCGGTACAAGCGGTGTTGCCATACTGGCAAAGCACTACGGCATACCCTTTTATGTTCTCGGTCCTTATTCAACCGTTGATTTTAACTGCAAAACAGGTGATGACATTGAGATTGAGCTGAGGGAGCAGGATGAAATCAAAGAAAAATATTTTTCCTCCCCCACTGCATTAAAGCAAACCAAATGCTATAACCCTTCGTTTGATGTAACGGATCATTCACTCATAACCGCAATAATCACAGATAAAGGAATTGCGCGGGCACCATATGACAAAAGCTTAAAGGAGTTACTGGGATGATAAGATTTTTTAACGGACGTGTATTGAAGCTGAATGGCAGCTTTGAAATTACGAATGAAGAGGTCTGGACTGACAAAGATACAATCGTTTATATCGGCTGTGAAAAGCCTGATAACAACACTGCATTCGAGCGTGAAATTGACCTGCAGGGCAATTTGCTGATGCCGAGCTTTAAGAACGCACACACCCATTCAGCAATGACCTTTGCAAGAAGCTACAGTGATGATATGCCGCTGCAGGAATGGTTATATAATAAAATCTTTCCGCTGGAGGACAAGCTGACTGCTGATGACATTTACAGACTGTCAAAGGTTGCATTTCTTGAATACCTCAGCAGCGGTATATCCGCCTGCTTTGATATGTATTATTTCCCTGAAGCCATTGCAAAAGCAAGCGTTGAAATGGGTATGAGAACTGTTTTGTGCGGAGCAGTCAACAACTTTAAGGAAAGTGCTGAACTGTTGGAGGAATACTATAATAAGTACAACAATTATCACGAGCTCATATCCTATCAGCTCGGCTTTCACGCAGAATACACAACAGACAAATCACTGATGAAAAAAATTGCAAAGCTTGCTGAAAAGTACGAAGCGCCTGTATTTATGCATTCCAGTGAAACTATGGCTGAAACGCAGGCTTGTATTAACACCTACGGCAAAACACCGACAGAGCTTTTTGACAAGCTTGGCTTGTTTGATTTCGGCGGCGGTGCTTTTCACAGTGTGTGGGTTGATGACAACGATCTGAAAATATATAAAAAGCGCGGTGTATGGGCGGTAATCAACACAGGCTCCAACTGCAAGCTTGCATCAGGCGTTGCACCTGTTGAGCATATGTCTGATATGGGAATAAACCTTGCCCTCGGTACAGACGGACCAAGCTCCAACAATGCTCTTGATATGTTCAGGGAAATGTATATGACCTGTGTGTTACAAAAAATCAAAAACAAAAACGCTGCCGCAATGAATGCTGACAAGGTGCTTGAAATGGCGACAACAGGCTCAGCAAGATGTATGGGACTGAAGGACTGTGACTGCATTGCGGTCGGCAAAAAGGCTGATTTGATTGTTATTGATTTAAAAAGACCGAATATGCAACCAATACTGAACATTACAAAAAATCTTGTTTACAGCGGCTCAAAGGAAAATGTTAAGCTGACAATGATTAACGGAAAAATTCTTTATGAAGATGGTGCGTTCATCGGCTGTGATATTGAAAAGATATATGCCGATGTAGCCGAAACAGTAGCAAGATTGAATCAGTAATAAAACTTACATCAAAAAACTCATCCTGGCAACAGGATGAGTTTTTGATTTAGTCGTTATTTTCTTTTTCAGCTCTCTTCTTTACCAATTCATCAAGAATTCTTGTATGCTCCTTATCAGGAAGAGCATATTTCAGTGTCGGAAGTGCTGAAAGCACCATACCGATTGCAGGCGGAATGGAGATAAGGAAGAACATTGCTGCCGCATACTTACCTGCACCTGTGCCGCCGTCATAGGTAATAAAGCTTTCACCGTGCTCATAAATAGCCTCGTTAAGCTTTGCAATATTCGTACCGCTGTAGCCGACAATGGAATAAACAACAGAAGAAATAATCGTTGCAATACCTGCTGAAAGCTTTGTTATAAAGGACTGACCTGAGAAAAATACACCATCCGTACGAACACCGTTTGTATATTCCTCATAGTCAACACAATCTGCAATCATAACGGACTGAAGAACATTAATACCACCGAAGGAAGCACTTGCCAGAAGCATACAAATACCAACAGCAACAGACCAGCCTGCAGATGTAAGATCACCGCCTGACAGTTTATAGAATACAAAAATCAGTACAAACGGAACTGCACCTGCAATGGAATAGAAATTATAAAGCTTTTTCTTTTCAATCTTTTTAATGAGTGACGGCGTAATACCCATTGCAACAAACTGTCCGACGAAAAGACCTGCAGCCACACTGCCAAGTCCAATCAGGATTTTGAAATCGATACCTGCAAATGAGCCATCCTCATTATATTTCAGAATGTTCATAATATTACCGTTTGCATAGTAATATGTGACAAGAGTCATTGCAACAATCATAAGAAGCTGAATCGGGCTTCTGAGAATGCCTGAAATAAGAATCTGTCTGAATGGCTTGTTGCCGAACATAATTTTAAAATTATCTTTAAAGCCATAACGCTGTTCAGAGGATTCCACTCTTTCTCTTGTTGAAATACCTGCAAATTCAAAGAAGATGGAGGCAACAACAGTCATAATAACAACGGTTACAATAAAACCCATCTGGGTTGCTTTTGCAGTCGGCATACCTTTTTCAATAAAAATATTACCGGCAACCTGAGCAATTTGAACAACAAGAACGCCAATACCGCCGACACCTGCAACCATACGTGCAAGACCAAGGATTTTACCTCTGTCGCCCT
>ERZ808028.791-NODE-791-length-22758-cov-12.671531_pt1 | contig 22758 bp, 20 predicted proteins | sample MGYA00380184_ERZ808028 | MGnify/ENA primary metagenome ERZ808028 (study PRJEB31490, sample SAMN06133397) | mouse gut metagenome | isolation source: J8_1 | host: mice | place: China: Chengdu | collected 2015-05 ...
ATCAGCGGGGTCAGGATATACAGGCAGACCACGCTCACCGCCATGACGGCGCTGCCCAGGATCATGAAGGGCCGGAATTTGCCGATCCGCGTACTGGTGCGGTCCATCATGGCCCCGATGATGGGGTCGGTGACCGCGTCGCACACCCGCATCACCGTCACCATGATGGAGGCGAACATGCCCAGCTTCAGGATGCTGGAGCCGAACTGGGCCACATAGGACAGGATCAGCACAAAATACACGTTGGTGGCGCCGTTGTTCAGGGGGAACAGCACCAGCTGGTAGGGCTTTGCCCGGTTCAGGCCGGTATTGGGCTCTTGACTCATGGACTCTCCTCCTCTTTTTTAGACCCAGTTTGCACTATTGGAACTGGGGCCTTGCAGCTTGTAGGCCGGATTGGGCGTGTCCACGTGCCGGATGGCGCAGGAGTCCACGCAGTCTCCGGACACCGCCTTCAGCTCCACCTCACCGCTCAGCGGAACCTTAAATTCAAACACCTTGTCCCCGCTCTTCTCCTCCACCAGCTTGCCGCCGGCGTACAGCGCTACCTTGTTCTGGTTGGAGTACACCTTCACCGTGGTGACAGCCTCGGGCCGGTCGGCGTACCGCCGCCCGCAGATGTGGACGAAGGGCTGGTCGCTCCACCATGCCTTGTAGAGATAGAAGCTGTCCTTTTTGATCTTCCGGTCGAAGGTGACGATACCCTTGTGGTTCATCCCCGGCTCGCCCCCCTGGTCCCGGGCGTCGGCGGCGAAGTCAAACATGTTCCACAGGTGGGTGGCCCACAGGTAGGGGTGCCTGGCGAAGCATTTCAGCATGTACTCGTTGTACACGCACTGGTACTCCTCGGTGTGGTCCCCCCGGCGGGGCTTGGAGGAGTGGAGGTTGGGCATGGCCTCGCAGCCGTACTCGGAGTACCCCAGGGGGCGCTTGGGGTAGCGGAAATGGAAGAAGCCCATCCACAGATCGTTTAAAAACATCCCCGGCACATACCAGCCCAGGTACAAATTCCAGCTCACCAGGTCGGTGATGTGGGCCGACCGGTTGAAGGGCCCGCACATGGCGTAGCAGGCCAGGGTCGTTAAACGGGTGGGGTCCAGCTCATGGTACAGGTCGTTGAGGGCCCGGTGGTTGTCCAGCATGTCCGCCTTGTCCTTGGTGGAAATGGTGATCTCGTTGGACACCCCCCACACCACGATGGAGGGGTGGTTGTAGTTCTGCACCACCAATTCCTTAGCCTGGGAGAGGGTGTTGTCCCGGCCATTGGGCATGTGCTCGGAGATATAGGGGATCTCCGCCCACACCACCATGCCGTACTGGTCACACAAATCATAAAAATACTGGTCGTGCTGGTAGTGGGCCAGCCGGATGGTGTTGGCCCCCACCTCCCGGATCATGGCCATGTCGGCGTCGTGGTGCTCCTTGGTAATGGCGTTGCCCAGGCCCTTCCAATCCTGGTGGCGGCTGACGCCGTGGAGGGGATAGGGCCGCCCGTTGAGGAAAAAGCCCTGGTTGGGGTCCACGAAAAAGTCCCGGACCCCGAAGCGGGCGCTGACCCGGTCCACCTCTCTCCCGTCCACGGCGAGGGTGGCCACGGCGGTGTAGAGGTAGGGGTCCTTTACCCCGTTCCAGAGGCGGACGCTGGGCAGGGACAGCTTGGCGCAGGGCATTCCATCGGCCTTGGCCACCTCCTTACCCTCCGCGTCCTGGATGGAAATACAGACCTGTCCATCGCCGCGATTTCTCCAGGTCTCCACCACCACCTCCGCCTGGGTGTAGTTTTCCACCGGCTTGGCGGTGACCTTGATGCCGGGGCCGCCAAAGTGGTCCATGTCGAAGTGGCGTTTGTTCACGATGATGAGGCTCACGTCCCGGTAGATGCCGCCGTAGAAGGTGAAGTCCGCCTTCTGGGGGTAGACCCGGTCGTTGCGGCTGTTGTCCACATGGACGGTGAGCCGGTTTTCCTCCTGGAGGAGGTCCGTCACGTCCCAGCGGAAGGTGGAGTAGCCCCCGTCATGGGTGCCCACCTCTTTGCCGTTCAGCTCCACCCGGGCGGAGGCGTTCACCCCCTGGAACTCCAGATAAGCCCGCTGGTCCGGCCCCAGCTCCGGCCTGGAGAACGCCTTTTCATACACGCAGGTCCCCCGCCAGTAGTCGTTCCCCCCGTCCTGTCCGTCCACGTTGTTCCAGGTGTGGGGCACGTCCACCGGCCGCGACCCGCCGTCCGGGCCGGTGAAGGTCCAGCCTTGGTTGATGTTCACAATTTTTCGCACTTCGAGTCCCCCCTCTTACGTGTTAATCACAACTTTAATGGAGCCGGTGCCCCATTTCAACCCGGGTGGAATAAACTGCATGTTTTACAGCACAATTTACATTTTGCACAAAGTTCCCACCGGCTATTCGCCTGATCTGGCAGTATTGACAATGGCACGGCGAACGGATAAAATAGAACAGGAAACCAGCGGAGGGGAGGCTGTCCAATGAAGCAGTATTTTGCCGCCATTATCGAGGATGACCCCAGCTATACCCAGTATTTGGAGCAGTGCCTCACCCGATACGGCGCCGAGCACAACTGCGTATTCCAGATCCGCGCCTTCGGCCGGGCGGAGGCATTTTTGGCGGACAGCCGGATCGTGGACGACATGGTGTTCATGGACGTGGATCTGGGCGAGGGCTGGATGGACGGCCTCGGCGCCGCCCGGGCCCTCCGGGAGCGGGGGAGCATGGCGGTGCTGTTTTTCATCACCAACATGCCCCAGTACGCCCCCAGCGGCTATGAGGTGGACGCCATCGACTACTGCATCAAGCCCATCAACTACAACAGCCTGTCGGTGAAGCTGGACAAGGCGGTGCGGGTGCTGGCCCAGCGCCAGGGGCTTCCCGTCCGCGTCAAGACCAAGGAGGGGTTCCGGGTGGTGTCCTCCTCCGACATCCTTTACATAGAGGTGAAGGGCCACGACCTGATGTTCCACACGGCCCAGGAGGTGATCGGCTCCTACGGCGGCCTGAGCGAGCGGGAGCGGGAGCTTCAGGACCGGGAGTTCGCCCGGTGCAGCGCCTCGGCCCTGGTAAACCTGCGCTATGTCACCGGCCTCCACGGGGACGAGATCACGGTGGGGGGCCAGCGGCTGAAGATCAGCCGGTCCCGGAAAAAGGAGTTTTTGACCCGGCTCAATCAATATCTGGGAGGGTGACCACCCATGGGACTCTCTTTTGAGGCGCTGCGCCCCCATTTGGAGGCGCTCGCCTATTTATGTGAGACCGTCATCGCCGAGGGGCTTTTCCTGGCGCGCTTCCAGCCGCGGGAGGGCCGCAGGGCGCTGTCCTGGGCGGGGCTGGCGCTGGTGTTCGCGGTGGGGGCGGCCACCGGCATCCCCCAGGGCCCCAGCTGGGTCCGGTTCCTGTGGTATTTCCTGCTGATGGCCTGGCGGGTGGTGTGCGCGGCGCACTGCTTTGAGGGGAACCCCTCCGCCGTGTCCGCCGCCTGCATGGCCGGATTCGCCACCCAGCACATCGCCAATAAGGTGACGCTGCTGCTCCGGCTGGTCCCGGCGGTGGACCGGCCGCTGAGGCGCCTCCCCGCCCTGGGCATCCCGCTGGAGGTGCTGGTGTTCGCCGGGGTGTATGGCCTGATCTACGCGGTGTTTGCCCGGCATGTCCGCCCGGGGAGCGGGAGCAGGCACCTGGACGTGCTGTCCGCCACCATCACATTTTTGTGTATCGGCGTCAACCGCCTGGTGGCGGACAACGCCGGAGGAAATGTGCAGTACGAGGCCGCCGTGTGCCTCTACGCCATCATCGGGTGCATCTTCGCCCTGATTATCCAAATTTATATCTCCCGTTGGGAGGAGGAGCGCTCCCAGTCGCTGATTATGCGCCGGCTGCTGGCCGACTCCGAAAAGCAGTACGAGCAGTGGAAGAGCAATGTGGAGCAGATCCGCGTCGCGGCCCACGACATCAAGCATATGCTGGCCCACACCCAGGCGCTGGCGGAGCAGAACCAGGTGGAGCTGCCCGACCTGAACCGAATCCGCCAGGCGGTGGACAGCTATTCCACCTCGGTGCGCACGGGCAGCGATGTCCTGGACATCATGCTGCGCAACATGACCACCCTGTGCGCCCAGGACAGGATTGCCCTGAACTGCACGGTCTATACGGACCAGCTCAAGCACTTTGACGGCATGAGCCTCTATTTTCTGTTCCTCAACGCCATCGACAACGCCAAGAGGAGCACCGCCCAGGTGTCCGACCCGGACAAGCGGATCATCGACGTGAGCATCCGCCAGTTCGGCGGCTCAGTGATCGTCCACATCTGGAATTACTACATGGGGGAGCTGAAATTTGTGGACGGGCTGCCTGTGAGCCGCGACGACAGCAAGATCCACGGCTTCGGCATGAAGAGCATCCGGCTGATCGTGGAGCAGCTGGGCGGTGTGCTCAATGTGCGGGCGGAGGACCAGGTGTTCAATCTGGACGTCATGCTCCCCCTGAAGGAGCCCAAGCCGCGGGAGTGCCCCCAGGCCAGCCCGTGAGGCGGCACGGCGAAAGGGGCGTCCCCCTTCCCGGCAAGATTCTGTGCGGGAAAGTGCGTATAAAAGGACAGAGACAAGAGCGGCGCGCTCTTGTCTCTGTCCTTTGTATGTTCCGCTTTGCGGCTCCATCTCCCCAGGGGAGGGCTGGAGCGTTTTTTCCTCAAGGCTACGGGTGCACGATGTGCAGCGCCCGGGCGGGCACCTGCTCCTGATAGACGCCCAGGCTGTTCACCAGCTCCAGCACCGCCTCATCGTCCAGCTGCCAGTAGGGGGAGATCCACTCTCCCGTCAGCGAGCCAGTGGTCAGCGCCGTGTCCAGATCCATGCCGATGGCCTGGGTGCCGAAGTACACCATATCGTTCAGGGGCATGGTGGTGGTGACATACTTGGCAAAGGTGTTGATGAGGGAGGTGACGTTGCCCACGTTGGAGGGGGTGATGGTCTGCTTGGCCAGGGCCACCAGAAAGGCCCGCTGGGTGGCGGTGCGGCCGATGTCGGCGCTGGCGTAGCAGCTCCGGCAACGCATGACCCCCTCCGCCTTCTTGCCGTCCAGAAGCTGGTAGCCCGCCTTGATGTGGATGTACAGGTCCTGGTAGGGGTCCTCATAATCCATGTCCACCGGCACGTCGAAGTACACCCCGCCGATCTGGTTCACGATGGTGGAGAAGGCTTTCAGGTTCACCGACACCCAGTAGTCCACCGGCACCCCCAGCAGGTCGTGGACGGCGGCGGCCACCGCCTCCTCGCCCCCGGCGTAGGTGGCGTTGATCTTCTGGTACTTGCCGTTGTAGTACACCACCGTGTCCCGGGGGATGGAGACCAGGGAGGCCTTTTTGGCCCCGGTGTCGAACACCCCCAGCATGATGGTGTCGGTGCCGCCCTGGTCGGCCACCCCCAGCAGCAGGCAGGTATACACGCCGTCTCGCCGGTGGAGCACCAGGTCCGGGGTGGAGGTGGGAGCGTCGTCCGGGCTGCCCGTCTCCACGGACGGAGGGACGGAGGGGGCTTCCCCCTTGGGAGGAATGGTAACCTCGCTGTCCACCGTGGGCTTGGGGGCAAAGATGTTCACCGCGGCAAAGCCCACCACGATGATGAAGGACAGGGCGAACACCACAAGATACAGCCCCTTGGCCAGCCGGGCCAGGAAGGAGGGCCGGCGCTTGGCCGCCCGCTTTGGCGATCTGCTCATGAAACGGCATCCTTTCTATAGAGCGGGGGCTGTCGAAGCCCCTCGGATTATGTCAACTGTTCAGCCTCCCTAGTATAGCGGAACCCGCTGGAAAATACAAGGGGGCGTTCATTAAGAAATGGTAAATAAATTGCCCCCTTCCAGCCCTTGACATTGGGGACTTCCACGATTAAAATTGAAGCCGCAGAAATTTTCGCCATCGCGGGCGGCGAGGTCCGCCCGGCCCGTTCAAGAAAGGAACCAGATCATGACACGTGTAAAGCTTCCGGCCCTTCTGCTGGCCTTATCCCTGCTGTTTTCCCTGTGCGCCTGCAAACCGGCGGCGGACCAGCCCTCCGCCTCCCCCTCTCAGGGGGCGGCGGAATCCGCCGCGCCAAGCCAGGGGCCCTCCGGGGCGCCCACCGAATCCCCCAGCCTGGCCGACGACGAGACCCCCGACGTTCGCCTGGCGGTGCTGTCCGGACCCACCGGGGTGGGGGCGGCCAAGCTGCTGGACGACGTGGACAACCATAACCACCTGAACCACGCGGGCTATGCCTACACCATCGCCACCGACAACAGCGAGCTGGTGGCGGGGCTCACCGGGCCCGACCCGGAGTTCGACATCGCCACCGTGGCCTCCAACGTGGCGCTGAACCTGTACAACAAGACGGACGGCGGGGTGCAGATCATCGCCGTGGGCACCCTGGGGGTGCTCCACATCCTGGAGGGCGGCGGCAAGACGGAGATCGATTCCATGGCCGACCTGGCGGGCCGCACAGTGTACGCCGCGGGCCAGGGGGCCAACCCGGAGTATATCCTGCGCTATTTATTAAAGGAGAACGGCCTGGACGACGTGGAGGTGGTCTTTGCCGACGCCTCTGAGATCAGCGCCAAGCTGCTCTCCGGGGAGATTGAGTGTGCCATGCTGCCCGTCCCCGCCGCCACCGCCGCCATCATGAAGAGCGAGGGAAAGGTGCGCGCCGCCATCGACCTGACCCAGGCCTGGGACTCCCTGCGCAGCGGTAGCCAGCTCATCATGACCGCCGTGGTGGTGCGCACGGAGTTCGCGAAGGAACACCCGGACCGGGTAGAGGCGTTCCTCACGGACTATGAGGCGTCCATCGACTTTGTGAACAACAACGTGGACGCGGCGGCGGACATGGTCGCCAAGCTGGGCATCACCCCCAGCGCCGCCATCGCCAAGCAGGCCATCCCCCAGTGCCACCTGGCCTTCCTGTCCGGCGTGGAAATGATGGCGGCCATCTCCGACTACTATTCCGTGCTGTACTCCATCGACCCCGCCGCCGTGGGCGGCTCCCTGCCCGACGACGGGATCTATTGGCTCGGGTGATGCTCCTTTTTCTTGACCTACTTTTTCTTGAAAGAAAAAGTAGGCAAAAAGAACTTTGGACCGCATCCAGCGCAGTTGTCATCCCAAGTATCCGGACGACCACGAAACGCCGCGTTTTATTGAAGGGGAATATGAAAAGAATTCAAAAAATTGTCATTCCCCCGGCTTTCTGGCTGGGGGTGTGGGCGCTGGCCTCCTGGGCGGTGGGCAGGGAGCTGCTCCTCCCCGGCCCCCTGGCGGTGGGCACCCGCCTGCTGGCCCTGGCCGGCGCCGCAGATTTCTGGCTGTCGGTGGGAGCCACCCTGGGGCGGGTGTTCCTGGGCCTTCTCTGGGGGGCGATGGCGGGGGCGCTTTTGGCCTTCACCACCCACTTTTCCCCCTGGGCGGACCGGCTGCTCTCCCCCGCCGTCCGGGTGGCGCGGGCCACGCCGGTGGTGTCCTTCATCCTGCTGGTGTACCTGTGGGTGGCCCGGAGCGCCATCCCCTGGGTCATCGCCGGGCAGATGGTGCTGCCGGTGGTGTGGGGGGCCCTGTCCGCCGGGCTGGACAGCCTGGACGCAAAGCTGCTGGAGCTGGCCCGGACCTACCGCTTCTCCCCCCTCAAGACCCTGCGGCTGGTGTATCTACCCGCCCTGCGGCCCCACATGGAGGCCGGGCTGCTCACCGCCTTCGGCCTGGCCTGGAAGTCCGGGGTGGCGGCGGAGGTGCTGTGCCCTCCGGCCCACGCCATCGGCACCCGCATCCAGCAGGCCAAGCTGGCTCTGGAGACCTCCGACCTGTTCGCCTGGACCCTCACCATCGTGGCGCTGTCCCTGGCCCTGGAGGGCCTGCTCCGCCGGGGACTGGAGAGGGGGCGCAAAACGTGATAAAGCTGGAAAATATCACTCTTCGTTATGGGGAGAAGCTGGTGCTGGACCGGTTTTCCCTGGAAATACCGCTGGAGGGCCTCACCGCCCTGTCCGGCCCCTCGGGCTGCGGCAAGACCACCCTCCTGCGGGTGCTGATGGGGCTGGCTCGGCCTGAGCAGGGCGCGGTGTCCGGCCTGGACCCCGACCGGACGGCGTTTTTGTTCCAGGAGGACCGGCTGCTGCCCTGGCGGACGGTATCCCAGCACATCACCGACGTGCTCCCCCGGCCCCGCCGGGAGGAGGCGGCAAAGTGGCTGGCCTTCGCCGAGCTGGAGGGAGAGGGGGACGCCTATCCCTCCGCCCTGTCCGGGGGCATGGCCCGGCGGCTGGCGCTGGCCCGGTGCGCCGCCCTGGGGGGAGAGGTGCTTTTGCTGGACGAGCCCTTCGCCGGGGTGGACCAGGAGCGGACCGGCCGCCTCTTGGAGCACCTGCGGGGGCTGGGGGCGCCCGTAGTGCTGGCCACCCATCAGGCCCAGGTGCTGGCCGCCTGCGACACAGTCATCTCGCTGGAGGGCCCGCCCCTGAGACGGGTATGAAAAAACGCCCTGCTGGGTTCAGCAGGGCGTTTTTGTCAGGTCAGGATCCACCTTTGCCCGTCCGGCATGGTCATCAGGGTCCCCGGGATCCGCTGGACGATCGCCCCGGTGTCCAGGCTCCGCACCAGGATCTCCTCGTGGTACTCCGGCTCGTCCTGCCAGGTGGAGAAGTAGAGCTCCCGGCCCTCCCGGAACAGGAAGGCTTCCCACTTTCCAATGGGAAAGACGGCGGGCTCCGGCCATATGATCTGGAATTCGCCGGCCCTCCCCTGGCGGAGGACCAGCATCAGCGGCGCGGTGTCCAGGGTCAGGTTATAGCAGTCCTTCACGGTGGACAGAGGGATCTCCACCAGCGTGGACACTTGGCCCAGCGCGTCGTCATATTGGAGAATCCGGATCTGACCGGCGGGAAAATCCACCAGCAGGATGTTGATCTTGCCCTCATAAAAGATGGGCCGCCCGAAATACTGGCCGCTCTTACCGGTGACGGGCTGGACCGCCTTACCGTCCGGATAGTGGACGAAGAGGAGCTTGTTCTGTGTGACGGGATGCCCGTCCTGGAACAGCTCCTGGGCCTCATACAGGTCTCCGTGTATGTAGTCCGTCCCCCAGTACCACGCCCCGCGGCTGCCGTCCAGCGGCTCGATGTAGGTGATTCCCTGGGTCTCGATCCGTTTCATAGCGTGCTCCTTAATATTGATTCACCCAGTTGGTGATGAGCCACTGGGGCACCAGCCAGGCGGCCATAAAGACGAGGAGGTTGGGGACCGTCAGCGAGGCGAAGGCCCCCACCGAGGTGAGGTAGAAGGTGAGGCACAGACCGATCACTGACCCGGCCAGGGCCAGGGCCAGCCCCCACCGGGTAGCCAGCCGCAGCCGCCGCCCGCCCACCACCGCGTCGCAGTAGGGGATCAGCCCCTCCCGGGTGAGCAGGGCCACCAGGTCCCCCACCTCCTCCGGGTCGGGCTTGGACAGCTCCAGCCGCCGCCCCACCGGAGGGAACTCCATTTTGTCCACCGGGAGCTTGAACTTCTGCTCCAGCAGGGCGGGGATCAGGTTGGGGTCCCGGGTGGCCAGCACCGGGGCCACCCCCGCCTTCATAAAGGCGGACAGGCTGGGGTTCACCGACCCGCTCATGGCGTAGTTCAGCAGAAACAGCCCGGACAGCTGGCCGTTGATGGCGCAGAAAACGGCGTTTTTGATGTTGTGCCCCGGGGGGATGGGCACCTCCATCAGGTGCATGTAGGCGGCGGTGCCCACCAGCACCTCCTGGTTGCGGATGACGCCCACGGCGCCCCCCTCGTGCCACTCCAGCCCGGACACCTCCCGGTAGAGGGCGCCGTGGGCGCGCAGCAGGTCGTGGAAGGGCCGGGTCAGGCCGCAGTCCATCAAGCGCAGCATGGTGGCGGTGTAGCCCACCACCTTCTCCGTGGCCGCGCCGCCAAACACTTTCACCTGGGCCACGCTCACCGAGCCGGTGGGGAACAGGTCCAGGTCGCTGACGATGACCCCCCCGCGGCCGCACCGGGCCGCCCCCGCCCAGCCCGCCAGGGCCGCGCCCACGCGGCTCAGCCGCTGGGCCAGCCGGCTGTAGGGCAGGGCAAAGGCCAGCAGCGCCGGCCAGGAGGCACAGGCGGTGAAGCAGGCGGAGGCCGCCCACAAGAACCGCTCCGGGGCCTTCTGCCCCACCGAGGCCATGATCGCGCACAGCATGGCCCCCAGCAGCAGCAGGGGGGCGGCGAAGCGGTAGGCGGCGTGGCCCCCGTCCTCCATCTGGAGGCGGCTGCCAAAGCCCAGGCTGGACCCAGACAGCTTGGTGTAGGTGGGCTTGTTGGACCAGAGGGTGCCGTCCAGGGACACCATATAGGGCGTCCGGCTCTGGGCGGCGGTCTTGGCGGAGACGCGGTCGCCCCGGCGGCGCTGGTGCTCCCCCCGCAGGGCAAAGGCCAGCCCCAGGGCCGTCACCGCCGAAAAGGGCACAAAGCCCGCCCTCCCCTCCAGCCGGGGGGCGGTGAGCCCGTCGGCCAGGGTGAACAGGAGGGCAAAGAGCAAAATGCTCTCCGCCCGGGGGCGGAGGGTGAAAAACTGCTTTGCCCCGGCGGCGGCGATCTCATAGCACAGCAGCCCGGTGAGGGCCAGCAGGCCGGAGAGCACCCAGCAGCGCAGCTGGAACACCTCCAGCCCCAGCCCGGCCAGCTCCCCGGCCAGGGCGCTCCAGGACAGGACGGGCAGGTCCACTGAGCACAAAGCGGCGGCCAGCGCCGTCAGCGTGGCCAGCCTCACCCGGACGCCCTGGCCCTTCAGCCCTTTGGCGTATTGGGCCGACAGCTTGGCGGGGGGGACGTCGGGGGGCAGCTCCCGGGGCTTGACCAGGCGCAGCCTGGGGCGGCGGGAGGGATCGGGGCCCTCCTCCTCCGGGGGCAGCTCCTCCTTGTCCACGCCGGGGATGTACTTTTCCGCCCGGAGGGCCTCCGGGTCTGGCTCGGCCTGGTCGTACATGTGGTCGGCGAAATGGTCGGCACGGCGCAGCAGGGTGTGCAGATGGGCCCCAATGGCCCGGCCCACGTTCTCCGGCACGATCTCCGGCATGGGCTTGTCCTGCCTGGCGGGCTGTTCCGCCCCCTGGGCAGGGGGCCCGGACGGGCCCTCCCCCTCCTCGCCGGACAGCCTGGGGAGCTTTTCGGTGGGGAAGTCCACCACCTTTTGGGGCCTCCGGCCCTTGGGCGGCTGGCTTTTCGCCTCCCGCTGGGGCGGCTCCTTGCCGCCCCCCCTGCCCTTGGAGCCGTACTCCGCCAGGATCTCGTCCACGGTGTACTCCGGCCCGCCCGGCTTTTTCGTTTCATCGGACATGGATATTCTCCTTAATTGGGTTGTTGTCACGCTGCGAAGCGGCCAGAACGCTCGGTCGCTTTCGCTGCGATTCGGATAAAATACAGATTTGCGGAGCAGACCTGTATTTTATCCTCACTCCGCTCCAAGCTCCCTCGCTGTCCGCTTCTCCGCGCTTCCTCGCTGCCTTACGGCTTCATATAGTACGACGGCCGCGGCCGCGGAGGCGTTCAGCGAGTTGAGCCGCCCCTTCATGGGGATGGACACCAGGAAATCGCACTGCTCCCGGACGAGACGGCCCATGCCGTCCCCCTCGCTGCCGATGACGATGGCGGCGGGGCCCTTCAGGTCGGCCTGGTAGAGGCTTGTCCCCCCGGCGGCGTCGGCGCCGAACACCCAAAGCCCCTCCTCCTTCAGCTCCTTGAGGGTGGCGGTGAGGTTGGGCACCCGGGCCACGGGCAGGTAGCTCACCGCCCCGGCGCTGGTTTTCGCCACGATGGCGGTCAGTCCCGCCGAGCGCCGCTTGGGGATGATGACCCCGTGGGCCCCGGCGCACTCCGCCGCGCGGATCACCGCCCCCAGGTTGTGGGGATCGGACAGCTCGTCGCACACCACGATGAGGGGGGGCTCCCCCTTTTCCCGGGCGGCGTTCAAAATGTCGTCCACGCTGGCGTACTCCCGGACGGCGGCCACGGCGACCACCCCCTGATGGCTCTTGGTGCGGCTCATACCGTCCAGCTTGCGGCGGTCGGCCTCGGTGACCACGATTCCCTTCCCCCGGGCGGTGGAGGCGATGTGGCCCAGGGTGGCGTCCGTCTCCCCCCGGGCGATGTAGATTTTGTCGATGGCGGTGCCGGAGCGCAGGGCCTCGATCACCGCGTTGCGCCCCTCGATGAGCCCGTCGGCCTGGGCCTCCATGGGCTGGCGCTGTTTTTTATCCTCTCGCATAGGGCATACTCCTTCTGGCTGTCGGTTTTGGCTATAATCACGTAGTATACCATAAACTCTCCCCCGGGAAAAGGGGGAAACTGTCTTTCCCCCTTTTTCGTCATAGAAAGTTTACACCCCCAGCTAAGAACATTTCTTGTTTTTGTGGGCAAGGTGTGTTATACTGCCAGACAGTATACGTTCAAAGCCTGCCAATTACAAGATGGCCGGGGCGGCGCCCCGGCTGTGAAAAGGAGGTCATGTCTATGGCCGGCCCATTAAAGCCGAACGACCCCAACCGCCGGGAAAACCCCAACGGCGGGGATGACGACAAAAAGCGAAGTCCGCTGGGCTTCTTCAGCATCGTGCTGTGGGCGGTGCTGCTGGTGTTCCTGCTCCAGATGTGCCGCAGCTCGGTGGAGAGCGCCGCCGTGCAGACGGTGGACTACTCCGTCTTTTATTCCTGGGTGGAGCAGGGCTATGTGGATACAGTAAAGCTGGACTCCAATGTGTACACCTTTTCCTTAAAGGAGGACGCCCCGCCCCTCAAGGAGCTGGTGGACCAGATGGAGGACGCCTACGGCACCGGGGCGCTGGGCAATCTGTTCAGCCAGTTTGACCGCCAGGACCTGGAGAACGCCGCCAGCAGCTCCATCAAGTTCCAGACCGGACCCATCCGCGAGGACCTGGCCGGCTGGCTGGCGGAGAGCGGCGTGGAGCATTTCGGCACCGACCCCGTCACCGAGGAGCAGTATATGCTCTCCATGGTGGTCAGCACCGTGCTGCCCATACTCCTGATGGTGGGCGGGCTGCTGCTGCTCTACCGCTATATGTTCAAAAAGATGGGCTCCGGTGGGGGCTTCGGCGGCATCGGCGGCGTGGGCAAGTCCAACGCCAAGGTGTACGTGGAGAAAAAGACCGGCGTCACCTTCCGGGACGTGGCGGGCCAGGACGAGGCCAAGGAGAGCCTGGAGGAGATCATCGACTTCCTCCACAACCCCGGCAAGTACACCGAGATCGGCGCCAAGCTGCCCAAGGGCGCTCTGTTAGTCGGCCCGCCGGGCACCGGCAAGACCCTGCTTGCCAAGGCCGTGGCCGGCGAGGCCAACGTGCCCTTCTTCTCCATCTCCGGCTCCGACTTCGTGGAGATGTTCGTGGGCGTGGGCGCGTCCCGTGTCCGGGACCTGTTCAAGGAAGCGTCCAAGATGGCCCCCTGCATCATCTTCATCGACGAGATCGACACCATCGGCAAGAGCCGTGACAACCGCATGGGCGGCAACGACGAGCGGGAACAGACCCTGAACCAGCTCCTTGCCGAGCTGGACGGCTTCGACCCCGGCAAGGGCGTCATCGTGCTGGGGGCCACCAACCGGCCCGAGGTGCTGGACAAGGCGCTTTTGCGGCCTGGGCGGTTTGACCGGCGCATCACCATCGACCGGCCCAACCTGGCGGGGCGGCTTGCCACGCTGCAAGTGCACACCCGCAAGATCAAGCTGGCCGAGGATGTGGATTTGAACAAGATCGCCCTTGCCACCGCGGGCTGTGTGGGCGCGGACCTGGCAAACCTGGTGAACGAGGCCGCCCTCCGGGCCGTCCGCAAGGGCCGCCGCCTGGTGACCCAGGAGGATTTGCTGGCCTCCTTCGAGTTTGTCATCGCGGGCAGCGAGAAGAAAAACTCCGTCCTCACCGAGTTCGAGCGCAAACTGGTGGCCTACCACGAGGTGGGCCACGCCATGGTGGCCTACAAGCAGAAGAACGCCGAGCCGGTGCAGAAGATCACCATCGTCCCCCACACCGAGGGCAGCTTGGGCTACACCCTGCTGATGCCCGAGGAGGACAAGACCAACCTGCGCACCAAGGAGGAGCTGATGGCGAAGATCGCCGTGTCCATGGGCGGCCGGGCCGCCGAGGAGGTGGTCATGAACACCATGACCAACGGCGCCTCCCAGGACATCCAGGAGGCCACCAACATCGCTCGGAACATGGTGGCTATGTACGGCATGAGCGAGGAGTTCGGCATGATGGCCCTGGGTTCCGTCCGCAACCAGTACTTGGACGGGGGCTATGGCCTGGACTGCGCCCAGGATACCGCCGCAATTATGGACAAGGCGGTGAAGGCGGTGCTGGACGTGTGCTACGCCGACGCGGTTGAGGTCATCCGCGCCAACCGCGAGGACATGGACAAGGTGGTGGCCTATCTTCTGGAGAAAGAGACCATCACCGGCGGCGAAATGGTGGCCATTTTGGAGGGCCGGGACCCGGCGCTGGTGGAGGGGGCCTACACCTCCACCCACGCCAAACAGCTGCCGGGGGACATCGAGCCCCCCGCCCGGCACGTCCACATCGTGGATGAGCCCATTCCCATGCCCGCCCCCCAGGAGGATGGGAATGAGGCGCCCACAGAAGGACCGGAGGCTTCCGACATGCCCGGGGGCCAGGATGGGGCCGTCGATTCCGCCCGCAAAGACGGCGAAAAAGACTCGGAGCAATAAAACAGACCCACTCGGAGGGACAGGGACCTGCCCCCATCGAAAAATGGACCAGTCGACTAGAGGCCCCCTATGCGCAACTACATAGGGGGCCTCTGCGGTATCGTGGGGCAAAAGCAGTCCGCTACCCGCCGGATTTCAAAAAAACGTCGTGGTTCTCCGCCGACAGCTCCGCCCGAAACTGATACCCCAGCTGGTCAAAGCCCCGTATATCTCCCCGGTGGGTGATATTGTTCTGCGCCAGCCAGCGCACCATCTGTCCCCGGGCCATCTTGCACATGGTCCCTTTCTCCACAACCTTGCCGTTTTTCCACTCCCCGAAGGTGCAGGTGACAAAGCGGACTGCGGCGGGCAGGTGGGGTTCCACCGCCCGGCTGTACTCTTTGGACGCTAGATCCAGCACAAAGTCCGTCTCATCGGCCAGCCGTCGGGCTAAACTGCCTCCCCAGAACTGATAAAGGTCCCGGCAGCCGTCCACCGCCAGCCGCGCCTGCATCTCCAACCTGTAAGCGGTCACGCCGTCAAAGGGCCTCAGCAGGCCGTAAAATCCCGATAATATGCGTAAATGTTCCTTTAAGTAATCCAGTTGTCCGATTTCCATCACTCTGGGCGCCATGTATTGATACTGGATACCCTCATAGGCAAGAATGGCCGGGGTGAGGCGTCGGCGCAGGTCCATGCCGTCCAGCCGCTCCACATTCAGCCTTGTGATGGCGTCATTGCATTTCCAAAGGGCCTGCAGTTCCTGCGGCGCCATTTCCTTCAAAACGGTTTTCAGCCGTTCGGTCCGCTCCAAAAAGGCGGGCAGGCTCTCCACCGGAAAGCTGTCCGTGTCCGCCACCATTTTTTTGGCGGGAGCGATGATAATCCGCATGGGTCATCCTTCCTCTCAAATCCGCGCCTGCCGTTCCGCCGCTGTGCACCGCATATGAGGCAAAGCTGTGATATATTCATAAAATACCACAAACGCCGTGGAAAAGCAAACCTTGCCACTTAAGCAGGTTCAGCCATGCCTGAACCTGCCGGTACACAATGTGGCGGATAGAAAGGACTACAGATATGGACGGTTTGGCGGCAGTCATTTTGGCGGCTGGGGCATCCAGCCGGATGGGGCGGTTCAAGCCTCTGCTTGTAATTGACGGGCGGACGATGGTACAGCGGGTGGTAGATTCCATGCAGAATGCCGGAGCGGATCCGGTGGTGGTGGTTACCGGCTACCAGGCGGAACAGCTGCGCTCCCATTTGTCGGGGCAGAAGCTGACCTTTGTGCACAACAGCCGTTACTATGACACGCAGATGATGGACTCCCTCCTGCTCGGGCTGGACGCGCTCTCAGCCGATACCGGCCGCGTACTGGTCGCGCCGGCGGATGTCCCCCTCGTGAGAGCGGAGACAATTACCGCTCTGCTTGCCACCCCAGGGGCTTTTGTCCGGCCCGTTCACGGAAGCAGGGGCGGGCACCCTGTCCTGATCGATTACGCTCTATATCCGCGCATCAAGGAATACACCGGACCAGGTGGGCTGCGGGGCCTGGTCGCCGCGCACGGAATACAGGTGGTGGACGTGCCGGTGGATGACCGCGGCGTCACGCTGGACGGCGACACACGGGCCGAGTATGAGCAGCTGCTGCAATACAACCGGGCGAAAGTCAACCGGCCCCAGCCGCTGCAATTGGAGCTGCGGATGGGTATACAGGCCGAAACCACCTTCTGGACGGACACAACCGCCCAGTTCCTGGAGGTGATTGACGCAGCGGGCACGGTGTCCGCCGCCTGCCGGTGCATGCGCATTTCCTGGGAGGAAGGGTGGGCCATGGTCCATGAGATGGAGCTGCAGCTGGGCCGTGCCATTTTGCGCCGCAATGGGGACGGGGAGGACAGCGTGGAACTGGAGCCGGAGGGGCGCAGGCTGCTTGCCGCTTGGCGCGCAATGGAGGCGGAGCTTCAGGCCGCGGGCAAAGCGATATTCAAAAAGCACTTTGACCAGGTTTGAACGCGCGGCCAAATTTTCTGAAACTTTGGCCATGACCGTAAATATAGATGTACTTTCGGTGCGGCGGTGCGGGGATTGTCCCTGCGCCGCCGCACCGCGTTATGCTTTCCAAAGTCCGTGCAGGTTGCAGTAGGCAAAGACGGCCTCCACCTCGTCCGCGTCGCACAGCGCAAAGCTGGCCTCCGGCCCCCGGCCCGGGCGCAGTATTTTATATTGCGCACCCTGCCTGGTCTGGAGTGCCACCCACTCAATGGAATGGGCCTCCTCCATGGGGTGCTTCGCCGACCCCACGTTTACGCTCACTCGATTGCCCTCAACCCGGTACACCGGGATATGCTTTTCCGCCGCGCCCTCCGTGGTGCCCGGAACCAGCTCCTGCATCCGTTCTCCACAGCACGTCACGGGAGCGCCGCCGTCCTTGACCATGGAAATAATGGTCCCGCACGCCTCACATCCAAAAAACCGTAGTTTCATCTCAATCGACCTCCTGATGATATCGCGTACCGCCCCCTGCCGAAGGTTACCATCCCGCGGTCAGGGGCGGCCTCAGCTGTCTGGGGCCTGCATTCACCGCAGAAACGGACATCTGCCTATTCCTGCGGTGAATGCAGGTTCTTAGTCTATCCAAAATCCAGAAATCCATTCTCTGGTATTTTTAAATAGGTTGATAAGCGTAGCCCTATTTGCTTACAGCAGTCAACCAACCACAAGAAAGGAGCGCTGGATATGGAGGACAAACGCAACGCTCTCTCCCCCAGCGAGTGGCGGGTGATGGAATGCCTTTGGGCGGGTCCCAAGACCTTGATGGAGCTGGTCCGGGCCCTGAAGGACAGCGCGGGCCGGGCCAAGAGCACCGTCAGCACCATGGTGCGGCGGATGAAGGAAAAAGGACTCATCGACTATGAGACGGAGGGCCGGACCAAGGTGTTCCGGGCGGCGCTGACCCGGGAGAACGCGGCGGCGGAGACCGATTCCCTTTTGGTAAGGGCCTTCCACGGCAGTGTTGGCCTGCTGGTCAGCTCCCTGGCGGACCGCAGCTCCCTGACCCGGGCGGACATCGACGAGCTGTACGCCATTCTGGACAAAGCGGAGGAGGAGTCAAAATGAAGTCCGTTTTGATCACATCGTCTATCCTTATTGTCCTGCTGGCCGCTTTGCGGCCCCTGCTCCGGGGACGAATCGACCCCCGCTTGCAGTACGCCCTGTGGCTGGTGGCGGCCCTTGTTCTGGTGCCGGGGGCGGCCGTGGGGTGTACCTTCACGGGAGCGCCGGAGAAATCCGATCCCACCACAGACAACCTGCAAAAACGGCTGATGGACTTGCCGGAAGAACTTCAGGGCACTGTAACCGCCGTTAAGGGGAACGGCAGTTTGGTGGAATACCGCCTGGAGGCGCCGGCAGACTGGGTGGACGAGCACCTCTCCTATGTGTTGTCGGTTCACACTTTTCAGAAAGAGAACTTTCATGGCTGGCCGGAGAGCGGCGAGGACATCCTATGGGAGACAGCCGCCCAGGACGACACCCGCTATTACGTTATCCGCCGGCTGCGGGAGCAAACGTACCCAGCCGAATACGAATACTGGGACACCCATCGCGCTGTCCGGACGTTCGTGGAGGAAACGCTGCTGGAGACTGAGGGCATGGAACCCTATACCAGCCAGGGCAGCCTGCGGGCACGGCTGGAAAGCATCCCAGAAGAATTGCGGGGCAAGGTGGCGCTTTTTCGCCCAGATACCCCACGAACGGGCAAATCCGATATTCTGGCCCCCCATTCTGGATAACACCGATCCAGAATGGGGGGCCCAATTGCTGACAGTACGCCGATTGGACCATACGAGTTTTGAACACCGGCTTCACGGCACCGCTGGGTACACCCAGATTTTGCCCGTGACAGCGAGTATTACTATGCCCTCTCTTATCCCAGCAACGTGCAGTACCGCGACGAGGACGCCAGCCGCTACAACGTAAACGGACGCCCCCAGCCCTACCGGGGGGCGTCCGTTTTCCCCATGCACCGCAGCACCCACCTCCATCTGCGGGGAGAGCCCGGATTGAAACGCCCATACCATTGTAAATTGAGAAAATTCATGTTACAATATTAAAAAACTTTGCTGAAAGGGCCGCCATCATGAATATCGCCATCTACACCCTGGGCTGTAAAGTAAATCAATATGAAACCCAGGCCATGGAGCAGGAGCTGCTCCGCCGGGGCCACCTCCTGGCGGATTTCAGCGGCCCGGCGGATGCTTACATTGTCAACACCTGCACCGTCACCGCCGTCAGCGGGAAAAAATGCCGAAATGTCATCCGTCGAGCCCGGAAAAACGCACCGGACGCGGTGGTCGCCGTGTGCGGCTGCTACGCCCAGACCGAACCGGAGGCCGTAGCGGCGTTGGGGGCGGACCTGGTGACCGGCTCGGCGGACCGGATGAAATTTTTGGACCGGCTGGAAGCGCTGCTGGCACGGCGCGGGGAACAGGTTGTGGCGGTGGACCAGGCTTTGGCTCGCCGGGAATTTGAACGCCTCCCCGCCGGAGGGACTGCGGGCCGTACCCGGGCCATGCTCAAGGTGGAGGACGGCTGTATCAACTTCTGCTCCTACTGCATCATCCCCTATGCCCGCGGACCGGTGCGGTCCCTGCCGCTGGAGGAGGCGGCGCACCAAGTCCGCAGTCTGGTCCGGGAGGGTTACCGGGAAGTGGTGCTCACGGGGATTGAGATCTCCTCTTGGGGACGGGATTTAAAAAGTGGACAAGCCCTCATCGACCTGATTGAGGCGGTGTGCCGCGCGGCGCCTGGTTTGCGGGTGCGGCTGGGTTCCCTGGAGCCGCGGACGGTGACCGAGGAATTCTGCCGCCGTGCTGCCGCCCTGCCCAACCTGTGTCCCCATTTTCACCTGTCCCTCCAGTCCGGCTGTGACGCAACCCTGGCCCGGATGAACCGAAAATATGATGCCGCACGGTATTATAAGAGCGTTCAATTACTGCGGGAATTCTTCTCTAGCCCAGGGATCACCACCGACCTCATCACCGGATTTCCTGGAGAAACCGAGGAGGAGTTCGCCCAGACCCTGCAATTCGTGGAGCGGTGCGCCTTCACCGCCATGCACGTTTTCCCCTACTCCCGCCGTCCCGGCACCCCGGCGGCAGGTATGCCCGGGCAAGTTCCCACGGCGGAAAAGGAGAATCGGACCCGTCGGGCCATTGTCCTCGGAACGGAACTGGAGCGCCGTTGGCTGGCCAGTCAGGTGGGCCGAACCCTTCCCGTGCTGTTCGAGGAGGAAAAAGACGGTCTTTGGCAGGGGCACGCCCCCAATTACGCCTTGGTCCGGGCGCAAGGAGACAACCTTCACAACCGTCTGCCGGACGTGGAAATCACCGGTGTGGAGGGAGGCGCCTTGCTGGGCACGGTGCTGAAGAGCGGCGGCTAAACCTTGCGTCCCGCACCAAAGCGCGATAAAATGGTTTGAGAGAGGAGGGCGGACTATGCCGGTTTTCGCGGCCATCATGCCGGACGAGGAGACCACAGCCAGCCTGTGGGAAAACATTCAGAATATTACGGCCAGCAATATTTTTAGCGCAGTTTTATCCGTTGTAATCAGTCTGACCCTTATCAAAGTGCTGACAAAGGTGCTGGACCGGGCCCTGGGGCGCTCCAAGCTGGATCAACCTCTCCAGCGGGTGATCCGGGCCCTGCTGCGGGGCGTGATGTGGGCGGTGGCTGCCATCATCGTGCTGAAAAGCCTGGGCATCGAGGTCACGTCGCTGGTGGCGCTGCTGTCGGTGGCGGGCCTGGCGTTCTCTCTGGCGCTGCAAAATTTTCTGTCCAATCTGGCGGGCGGGATGCAGATTCTGGCCTCTCACCCCTTCGCGGCAGGTGACTTTGTGGACGCCGGGGGCTGCTCAGGTACTGTGGAGGAGATCGGCGTGTTCTACACCAAGCTCACCACTCCGGACAACAGGTTGGTCCAGCTGCCCAACAGCACCATTGTGTCCGCCAACATCATTAATTTCTCTTCCCAACCCACCCGCCGGGTGGAGCTGAAGGTGTCCGCCTCCTACGACGCCCCCACGGACCAGGTCATCGCCCTGCTCACAAAAATGGCGGCGGACCATTCTCTGGTGCTGGCGGACCCGGAGCCCGCCGTCCATGTGGACGATTACGGTGACAGCGCCGTCACCTACGTCATGCGGGTATGGTGCGCCAACGCCGACTACTGGACGGTGTATTACGACCTGATGGACGGGTTCAAGCCCGCCTTTGACAACGCGGGCATTGAGATGACCTATCCCCATGTGAACGTGCACATGGTGGAGCGCTGAGAGGAGGCCGGAGCCATGGAGGTGAACGCGGATTCCCGCTGCCCCAGGGCGGCGGGCGGGCTGACGCTGGTGCTGATCGGCACCCTTTTGAGCAGCGCGGGGGGTGTCCTCTACCGCTGGGGCCTCCCGTTGGCGGCAGGGCTGGCGGCGGCGCCCGGCGGCATCCTGCTGGCGGCGGGGCTGTACCGGGCCGGGGCGGACGAGTCGGGGTTTTATCACGCCCTGGCCTATCAGGCCGTTAGCCTGGCCGTCAACCAGAGCCGCGGTTATTTCGAATATCAGTTTTACGCCGCCGGACTGCTGCTCTACGGGGTGGCCATGCTGCTGTCCCTGCGGGCACTCAACCTGGCCTGTGCCGCCGCAGCCCGCCTGCTCCCCGCCGCCGGGCGGGAGGATCTGGCCGCTCTCGGCCGCATTGTGCGCAAAACCAACGTCATATGCTATGCCGCGGCCCTTGCCGACCTGTTTTTGACCCCGCTGCTGGGCATGAGCCTGCCCCTCGCCGCCCAGCTCATCTGCATCCCACTGTCCATTTTGTGCCTGGTGTTCCTGTTTCTGGCCGCCAGGACCCTGTGGGACAATCCTCCAACATATAATATGAAATGAGGCGCTTCGCCATGGAAAAGGGAAAATTCATCGTGCTGGAGGGCATCGACGGTTCCGGCAAGAGCAGCCAGACCGGGCCGCTGATGGAACGGTTGAGGGCCCTGGGCGTTCCCTGCCGGGAGACCCGGGAGCCCACCGGCGGCCCTGTGGGTTCGCTGATCCGCCAGATTTTCACAGGCCGGGTTTCCGCCGACAACCGGGTCATCGCCGCGCTGTACGCCGCCGACCGCATCGACCATCTGGTCAACGAGGTGGACGGCCTGTGCGCCGCCATCGACGGCGGAATTACTGTGGTCAGTGACCGCTACTATTTCTCCTCCTACGCCTACCACAGCGTAGACGTGGACATGGACTGGGTCATCGAGGCCAACTCCCTCAGCGCCCAGCTTCTTCGCCCCACCCTCACCGTGTTCCTGGACGTATCGGTAGATACCGCACTGGAGCGTATTCACAAAAACCGCTTTGTGGAAGAAATCTTTGACGGGGCGGACCGCCTGCGCAAAACCCGTCAGCTGTATTTCCAGGCCTTTGACCGTCTGAAGGATGTGGAAAATGTGGCGGTGGTGGACGGCTCCGGCACGCCGGATGAGGTGTCCCGGCGCATCTGGGATGTCGTGTCCCCTTACTTCCTGTAAATTCAAGTTGTATTGGCAAAAATGCACAATTTTTTGTCGATATAATTGGCGTATTTTTAAAACTTAAATTGTTTTACTGAAAACTCTTTTCATCTCTTGAAAAATGTGTTAACATACTGTTAACGGGGCCCGGCCCACGGAACCAGCGGGGCCGGGTCTCTCACACAAAACCCAATTTTTTATGAAGAGGGAGGAATTGAGTTATGTATAAGTTCTTACAGAAACTGGGCAAATCTCTGATGCTGCCCGTAGCGGCCCTTCCCATCTGCGGTATCCTGATGGGCCTGGGCTACGCCCTGGCCCCCGCCGTTATGGGCGTGCCCGACGCGCCCACCGAGGGCGCGGCCTACATCGTGGGCTTCCTGCTGGTCAAGGCCGGCGGAGCCCTGATCGACAACATGCACTGGCTGTTCGTCATCGGCGTGGCCGTGGGCATGGCCGACGATAAGGACGGCACCTC
>ERZ808028.793-NODE-793-length-22723-cov-8.321911_pt1 | contig 22723 bp, 29 predicted proteins | sample MGYA00380184_ERZ808028 | MGnify/ENA primary metagenome ERZ808028 (study PRJEB31490, sample SAMN06133397) | mouse gut metagenome | isolation source: J8_1 | host: mice | place: China: Chengdu | collected 2015-05 ...
TTCTGGCGAGGTCCGCTTGGGTCAACCGTCGTTCGCCAAGTCGGGTTGACAGTAAAATCCTAACCATAGCCATGCTCCTTTGCGATACAGTATAGCGATATTCATACCGCCTCGCTTGATTTTGGTAAAGAATATCGAAATCCGATACACAAATTTGGAGCTGGGGCGTGTTATCTGCGTGTTACTACCGCCCCCGTTTTCCCCGGTTTTGAGCGGTTCCAAAAATTCAGCAAAGCCCTGAATTTCAAGGGCCGCAACGGATTGAAAATTGAACTAATTCATGATATAATGGAGCCATCCGGGAAGGGAGCGGTGAGGCAATGTCCGGAAGTTATGAAACCAAGCGGGCCTTGGCAGAGGCCCTGAAGGTCATTATGCGGAAAACACCGTTTCCCCGTGTAAAGGTGGAAAGCGTCTGTGAACAGGCTTGTGTCAGTCGGCGCAATTTCTATCGCTATTTTCCGGATAAATATGAATTGCTGAATTGGCTCTACTATGATGACTTTTGCGCCCCGCTGCACGAAAAGAACATCCAGAGGTCTATAGATCTAATTCCCTATGTATGTGCCCATCTCTACCAGGACCGTGCCTTCTTCCTCAATGCTTTTGATGTCAAGGGGCAAAACTCGTTCAGGGATTTCTGCAAAGGCAGGCTGTACGGATACCTGGAGCGGGACTACGGCCAGGCGTTCTCCTCGAAAGAGGTGGAGCGGTTTTATATTGAGCACATCCTGGACGCCCTGTTTGATGGGTTTCAAATCTGGCTGAGGCAGGAACCATGCACACCGCCGGAGGAGTTCTCCAACAAACTGATCCGAACGCTTACCCGGTTTTCACTTCGGTTTGCGGAAGTGGCGCGGCAGGAACCGCGGTAGCAGTAAATATGTTCATCTTAATATCTATGGTACAAAGTGATACGGGAAAGGGAGCATACTTATGAAACCTCTGCGTTTGCACTTAGCCTATTTCAGCCCAACAGGAACAACGCTGAAGGTGGCCCGCAGTATAGCCCAGGGCATTGGCACTCCAGTCAGTGAGATTGACTTATCCGTTCCAGCCAAGGCACTGTCTGCGCAGGACGGGGATATTCTGCTGGCCGCAATGCCCGTATATGGAGGCAGAGTGCCCGCCATCGCGCTGGAGCGGTTGTCTCAAATCAAGGGTGCGCAGCAACCCGCTGTAGCCGTGGTTGTCTATGGAAATCGAGCTTACGACGACGCGCTTTTGGAATTAAAGGAGTCTTTGGAGACAAATGGCTTTTGCCCTGTGGCCGCAGGTGCTTTTATCGCTGAGCACTCTATTGTGCGCTCCATCGCGGCGGGCCGCCCGGACGAAGCTGATTTGAGGGCGGCGGAGACCTTTGGCGCCAACGTCGAAAGAAAGCTGAGACAGGATGGCAGCTTTGCCTCTGTCACTGTTCCCGGAAATCATCCATATCGGGAGTACAAGGGACTCGCCTTTCACCCAAAGGCCGGGAAAAAGTGCATACGGTGCGGCCAGTGTGCCCAACTGTGCCCTGTGGGCGCGATCCCGGCCGAGGCGCCTGACGACACAAACATCAGTAAATGTATTACGTGTATGCGATGTGTGTCCGTATGTCCCCGAAACGCAAGAGCGTTGCCTATGCCTGCGCTCCTGGCCGCTACATCCATGCTGCAGTTATCTGCATCCACGCCTAAAGCGCCGGAGGTGTCCATCTAAAAGCGGCGTAAAATGCAAATCCGAATGAGTTGTGCCAGATCAAGGTGAACCTTGGTCTGGCACAATTTCTTTGTTTTGAGACATCATGCACAAAATCAATTGGAAAGGAAGTCTGGAAATGATAAAATATTGACGAAAGGAGGCAAGCACTTGAATTTCGAGCTGGATTTGCCTACGTCCGCCGGATATGGCGCCCAGCCGTGGGAATACCCACCGGGGTATCACTGGAAACGATGATGCCTTCCATACCGAAAAGGAGTTCAAATCATGAAAAAGTTCAAGCTCAACCAGTTGATTTTCATGGCGTTGTGCTGCGATCTTGGGTTGTTCGCAAAAAAGCTGATCCTGCCTGCCGCGAATTTGGTCACAGACGCGCTCCATATTCCTGGCGGCATTGGGACCAGTTTCTCACTGATGTTCCTCGTTGTCGCCGCATTTCTGACGCCTGGGCGCGGCTGTGCCGCCGTCATGGGGATCGTGCAGAGTGTGATCGCTTTTTCTTTCGGCATGGTTGGCAGTATGGGCGCGTTAGCACCCATCGGCTACATTGTCCCCGGCATCGTAATCGACATCACACGGCAAGGTTCCAAACGAATCGGTCTTACAACGCAGGAAGCTATCGTGATCGCAAGTGTTTTGTCCTCAATATCGGCCTGTCTCACCGCCAACCTGATCGTGTTCCACCTTCGTGGGCTTATCCTCTTGCTGTATGCCTGTGTGGCGGGGACAAGCGGCGCGATTTGCGGAGCGTTGGCCGGTTCACTGGTGAAAAGGCTGCAACCTGTCATTGGGGAGGAACGATACCATGAAAAAACAAAAAAATCTCATATTCGGAATCATCATAGTGCTGCTGCTTGCCACAGCGATATTGGCTGTTCTGCATTTGAACACACGGACACAGGAACAGGCCGGCACGCTTCAAATCACCTGTAAGGGGGAAACCTTGTCCCTGCCACTGGCGGAACTGCCGGTCTATGACGTATCCGGTATCACCATTGACGGGAAGGGCGAAAAAAGCAGGTCGAGGCCAAGGGTACTCTTGTTTCTGATGTGCTGGCACAGGCGGGAATTGATTTGAGCGCCATCCGGCAGGTCACAGTTAAAGCCTCGGACGAGTTTTACGCCGTGCTCACCGCCGAGGATATTTCTCAGCCGGATAAAGCCTACCTCATCCAGGAGGACGGTGAAGAATGGCCCAGGCTGGTGGTGTTCGGAGACCCGGACAGCAAACGCAAGGTAAAAGAAGTGGTAAGGCTGGAAGTGGAATGAATCAGATTTCCGCCATCCTACTGGCCGGGGGGCTCAGTTCCCGCATGGGGGTAGACAAAGCGACGCTCCCTTTCCAGGGTTCTACCTTGCTGGAGTGGCAGCTGCGTAAGCTGAACAAGCTGGGAATCAAGGACATTCTGCTCTCCGGGCGCGAGGCTGGCACCAGCGAAGTTCGATGTGTCTTGGACGAGTTTCCGCGCTGTGGACCGTTGGGCGGTATCCATGCCTGCCTGAAGCAGGCGCAGTTCCCCAGCTGGGTAACCGGAACCGTCCCGATGTTCATGATGACGGAGGCACACATCACGGATCGATGGGAACACCTCATACCGGCACAGCCCAGATACCCACTCCAACACGTCGCAGTTCCGTATAGTTTGGGACTGCATGACCTCGAATTCTGTCCAGGTCAGCCGCCCAAACTTGTTGTGGATAGCCCCGGAAATCGCCTGCTTTCCCACATCATGGCGCGGGACCCGGGAGGCATACATCTGGACTTTTGGGAGAGACGGTGTCGGGATGACACATGCGGCCGGGAAAACGCACAGCAAACAGGCCGTGGAGGCGCAGGTATGAGGTACGGAAGTTGGCGTAAGAGCAGAAAGATGGAAAAAACAAAAAGACCGGGGCGCCCGCACAAGCGGGCGCCCCGGTCGTCAGTTAGCGTTTGTAGAAATTCTCTGTAGATGCGACAGCACGGGTAGGATACGAGCTGCTTGATTTCAAGCAGCTATTCGGGTATATGTAGCAATTTTTCAAAAAGTATGTCGCAAGCCGTTGAAACAACTGAAAAGGCGGTTTTGGACAATGCGTATGTAATGCATCATATCAACGGTTTGGGATGTATTATCCTAATCGTATTTCAGCGTGGGATGGCTATGATACTATCTTGCCGTTCCGTTCTCTTTATGGTAAGATTAGGATAGCAACATCAAGCGTACATATCGTGGGATCCTAAGCCCAAGATGAAAACAATCCAATCATACCGGCATAACAGTGAACATCACAATGATGAATTTTGGAGGTAGCATATGTCAAAAAAGATAAGCGAAAAAACCAACGGGAAGAAAGTGACTCCGTCCGGCAGGGTCGCGCCGGGGCGAAAAGCTGAAGTCACTAAAAAGAGTAGGGCGAAAGAGCCGATCAAAAAACCGGGGGCAAAGGCATCCAGGATGAACCCTGTGGAAGCGGAGGCGTCCAAGGTGAACGCCCTGAAAGCGGAGATACCCGAGATGGGCACTGTGGAAGCAGCGGCACCCAAAATGACTGCCGCGGAAATTGGCCCAGAAAACCCGCCAAAGACGGAGAATGCGGAAACAGCTCAATCAGAGACTGCGGAAACGGAAGATACCGCACTCTGCACGACCCCAAGAAGGAGTGTAGCGTTTATCGGGTCGGAGTGTTATCCCTTTGTTAAGACCGGCGGGCTGGGTGACGTTATGTACGCCCTTCCCAAGGAGCTGGTGAAGCAGAACTGCGATGTGAAGGTGATTCTCCCGCGCTACAAATGTATCCCGTGGGAATATCAAGAGAAAATGGTGTACCGCGGGTCCTTTGAAATGGACCTGTGCGCGGACGGCCGCTCGTTCTACGTGGGCATTATGGAATATGTATGGGACGGTGTGGTGTATGATTTCATAGACAATGAGGAATTTTTCAGCAACGGGAATCCATATACCAACCTGATTGATGACATTCCCAAGTACTGCTATTTTGCCAAAGCGGCCCTAGCGGCGCTGAACTATATGGACTGGATTCCCGACATCATCCATTGCCACGACTGGCAGGCGGCCCTGGTCCCGGTCTACCTGAGGACTCAGTTTGCCGACACGAAACTGACCACCGCGAAATCTATCTTGACCATCCACAACCTGCGGTTCCAAGGGGTTTATAACATCCCCACCATCCGCTACTGGTCCGGGCTGCCGGATTACGTCTTTAACAAGGACGCTCTGAAGGTGGGCTATCGGGACGCCAATATGCTGAAGGGTGGCCTGACGTACTGCAATGTCATCACCACGGTAAGTCAGACTTACGCGGGAGAAATTCAGAGCGCCTACTACGGTGAGACTTTGGATGCCCATCTGCGCTATCATTCCGGCAAGCTGCGGGGCATTGTGAACGGCATTGACTATGACATCTGGAACCCGGCCACCGACGGCAGGCTGTACGCAAATTACGACATCGCCAACGTGCTGGAGCAAAAAAAGGAGAACAAGCGCCAGCTCCAGGAAGAGTTGGGCCTGATTCAGGATGACCACAAGTTGGTCATCGGCCTGATCTCTCGGCTGACGGACCAAAAGGGCTTGGACCTGGTTAACGCGATCCTCCCCCAAGTCATGGATGAGCATACGCAGGTCGTAGTGCTTGGAACCGGAGACCGGGTATATGAGGATTCCTTCCGCTACTATGAGTACGCATATGGTGGAAACGTGTGTTCCAACATCATGTATGACGAAACCCGTGCCCATCGGATTTATGCAGGCGCGGACGCACTGCTGGTTCCCTCTCAGTTTGAACCCTGCGGATTGACGCAGCTGATTGCCATGCATTACGGCACGATCCCCATTGTTCGGGAGACCGGCGGGCTGAAGGACACGGTGGAGCCGTACAATATGTACGCACATACAGGGAACGGATTTACCTTTGACCACTATGACGCCGGTTTGCTGCTGGACGCCATCAACCGGGCCAAAACGATCTATTTTGAGGAGCGCGGGCACTGGGATGAAACGGTGCGGAGGGATATGGAGAAAAATCTATCCTGGGAGAACTCCGCAAAGCAGTATAAGGACTTGTACTTGGAACTGACCTGGTAACGGGAAATTTCCCGTGAGGCGGTGCTGCTTGCTCCCAACTAGCGGCTTTGATACCCGTATTATTGAGAGGAGACAACGACCGGGCAAGGGAGGGCGATGAGCGCTTGCCTGACCGCTTGCAGGAGGTGAAGCTGAAGAACACCCTGCGGGGGACAGCTGTTTACTTTGAGCGGGGCAAGCGGGCCTTCAAATGGAACGGGCCATGGAGGACGCAAAGCGCGGGGCGGCGTTGGAAAGAGAGCAGAAGAAAATGAAACGGGACCCTAACTGACAACGCGCTCACCGTGTGACCTTCCAAGGATAGTATGGACCACTTTGGTTATACTGGAGGAAGAGGTGAAGCGCATGGACATGAACAATCAACAATATAACCAATATGTCAGCAGCAAGGCGGACCCCTCTCCCTTGTGGAAAGACTGCCTGTGGGCTTTTTGCGTGGGAGGCGCAATCTGCGCTGGCGGTCAGGGACTGCTGGCGCTGTACCAGACCTGGGGGGCCGACAAGGAGGATGCCGCCGCATGGGCGTCCATCAGTCTGGTTTTTCTGGCCTCCCTTCTTACAGGACTGGGGGTGTTCGATTCCATTGCCAAACGGGCTGGAGCTGGTACGCTGGTACCTATTACCGGGTTTTCCAACGCTATGGTGTCTCCTGCTTTGGAATTCAAAAGCGAAGGATTTGTCACCGGGACTGGGGCAAAGCTGTTTACTGTCGCCGGCCCTGTCTTGGCCTTTGGCATTTCAGCCAGCGTAGTCTATGGTATTATATTGTATTTGATCAGCCTGTTTTAGGGGGCGCGGGGCGAATCTGTTCGCCCCGTGCTTCAATTTCTCCGCTTTAGCAGGAAAAGACCTTGCCCGACAAGAGAAAAGATGCTATACTTTCTTTACAGAAAGGGAAAACAAGGAGGACGGGCTTATGACCTATCGGGAGGAATTCATTCATTTTATGGTGCGCTCCGGGGTACTTACATTTGGGGACTTCACCACCAAGTCCGGGCGAAAGACCCCTTATTTCGTCAATACGGGCAACTATAAAACTGGCTCACAGGCGGCACGGCTGGGGGACTATTACGCGGCCTGCATTCAGGAGCACCTGCCCGAGGGAATCGATGCTCTTTTCGGTCCTGCCTACAAGGGGATTCCGCTGGCAGTGGCTACGGCGTCGTCCCTGTACCGCACCTATGGCAGGGACCTGCCCTACTGTTTCAACCGTAAAGAGGCCAAGGACCATGGAGAGGGCGGGTCTATGGTGGGCTATAAGCCACAGGCTGGAGACCGTATTGCCATTATTGAGGACGTTGTGACGGCAGGCACTGCCGTGCGGGAGACCATCGAGCTGTTTAAATCTGTGGCAGATGTGAAATTTGCCGCCCTTTTCGTCAGTGTGGACCGCATGGAGCGGGGGACTCGGGATTGTACCACGCTGGACGAGCTGCGGCAGGATTACGGCATCCAGGTCTACCCCATTGTCACCATCCGGGATATTATAGAGTGCCTCCAAAACCGGGAGTTGGATGGAACGGTATACATCGACGACGCCATGAGGGGCCGGATGGAGGACTACCTAGCCCGGTATGGCGCGCAGAGCTGACGATTGATGGCTGGACAAGGAAAGGAGAATATCCATACCGGACACCGCCAGCGGGTGAAAAGTGAATTTGTCGCCAATGGGCTCAACGGCTTGCCTGATCACAAGGTGTTGGAGCTTATCTTGTTTTATTCCATTCCGCAAGGTGATGTGAACCCTTTGGCCCATCGGCTGATTGACCATTTTGGTTCTCTGATGGGGGTGTTTCACGCTACCTATGACCAGTTGCTGAAGGTACAGGGGGTGGGGCCGGCCACAGCGGTGCTGCTGCAGCTTATTCCCGCCGCTTCCGCCCGATACCTCCAGCAGTCCGCCAGCTTCGAGGGGCAGATTGTGAGCAGCTGGCAGCTTCGGGAATTGCTCCAGCCGTATTTCTTTGGCCAGCGGGATGAGCTGGCCTATCTGGTGTGCATGGACGGCAAGGGCAAACTGCTGGCAGTGAAAAAGTTGGGCGAAGGTATTGTGGATACAGTGAACATCACCGCCCGAAAAGTATTGGAGGAGGCCCTGGCCTGTAACGCCAGCCGCGTAGTGTTGGCCCACAATCATGTGTCCGGCGTAGCCGTCTGGTCGACGGAAGATGTCCGGACCACCTTGCGCCTGAAAGAACTGCTGGATGCCACAGGTATCGTCTTGATGGACCACCTGATTTTCGCGGGAGATGATATGGTGTCCATGCAAGAGTCGGGATTATTTTGAGGGTAGGGACGTGAACGTGTGCCGTGAATGGCTGCCATGAGCTGCTGCTTAATAAAAAATAAGGCCGCATTTGGGTGGGTTAACCCAAATGCGGCCTTGTTTTTAACTGAGGCAGCTGTCAGCCGCCCAAATAGGCCTTTTTAACGGTTTCGTCGTGGAGCAGTTCATCCCCCGTGCCCGTGGCCACAATTTTGCCTGTCTCCAATACATAGCCCCGGTCGGCTACGCTCAAAGCCATCCGGGCGTTTTGCTCTACCAGTAAAATGGTGGTGCCCGCATGGTGGAGGCGGTTGATAATGTCAAAAATTTGTTCCACCAGGATTGGGGCGAGTCCCATGGAAGGCTCGTCCAACATCAGCAGCTTGGGGTTGGACATAAGGCCCCGGCCCATGGCCAGCATTTGCTGTTCGCCGCCGGACAGGGTGCCCGCAACCTGTTTCCGGCGCTCCTTTAATCGTGGAAACTGTTCATAGATTCGTTCCAGATTGGGCTCGATACTGGCCCGGGGCTGGGTGTACGCCCCCATCTCCAGGTTTTCCTCCACCGTCATCTGCTGGAAAATGCGGCGCCCCTCAGGGACATGGGCAAGGCCGCGCTCAACCAGCTTGTGTGCGGGTATCCCCGCCAGATTTTGGCCGAGAAATTCAATGGACCCGGTGCGGGAGTGGAGCAGGCCGCACACCGTATTCAAAGCGGTGGACTTTCCCGCGCCGTTGGCCCCGATGAGGGTGACCACTTCTCCGGCGCTCACTTGGAAGGACACGCCCTTAATGGCGTGGATGGCGCCGTAATATACGTTGATATCGTTTACCTTCAGCATAAGTTTCGCACCCCCTCACTGCTGCTTGCCCAGATAGGCTTCTATGACCGTGGGGTTGGACTGGATTTCCTCCGCCGTCCCTTTGGCGATGATCTGGCCGAAGTTGAGTACGCAGATGCCCTCGCAGATGCCCATGACCAGGCTCATGTCGTGCTCAATGAGCATGATGGCGATTTGGAACGTATCTCGGATTTTCACGATGTTTTCCATCAGTTCGGCGGTTTCCGAAGGGTTCATTCCCGCCGCAGGTTCGTCCAGCAACAGCAGGGACGGATTGGTGGCCAGCGCCCGGACGATTTCCAGCCGCCGCTGGGCGCCGTAAGGGAGTGAGCCGGCTTGGTAATTAGCCATGTGCTGCATGTCGAAAATGGACAGCAGTTCCAGAGCCCGTTCATGGGCGGCCTTTTCCTGCCGCCAGTATTTGGGCAGACGGAGAATGCCGGAAAACATAGAGTATTTTTCCTGGTTGTGGAGACCGATCTTTACGTTATCTTCCACGCTCAAGTTGTTGAACAGACGAATATTTTGGAAAGTTCGGGCGATGCCCATGCGGTTAATTTGGGCGGGAGTTTTGCCATGGGTGTCCAGACCGTCCAACAGAATGGTGCCCCGGGTGGGCTGGTACACTTTGGTAAGCAGGTTGAACACGGTGGTTTTACCCGCGCCGTTGGGGCCGATAAGACCCGCGATTTCAGTGCGGCCCACGGCAATGTTGAACTCGTTGACGGCAGTGAGGCCGCCGAAATCAATACCCAGGTGGCTGCACTCCAGGATGGGGGATTTGCCCAAGTCTCGTTCCGGGATAATGGATACGCTGGGGACAGGAACCATTTTACCCTTTTCAAACACCTTTTTCTCAGCCATTAGAGGGGACCCCCTTTCGCTTGGGGATGATCCGGGCAGCCAAAGCTTTAAGCTGGTCGTTATTAGTAGCCAGCATGACCAGAATCAAAACAATGGCGTACACCAGCATACGGTAATCGGCGAACTCCCGCAGGGCCTCGGGCAGAATGTACAGGACGGCAGCGGCAATGACGGAGCCCCACATGCGGCCCAGCCCGCCCAGCACCACGTACACCAGCACCAGAATAGATGTGTCGAAGCTGAACTTACTGGCGGACAGGTTTGAGTAATTGAGGCCATACAGAGCCCCGGCCCCTCCGGCCAAGGCGGCGGAGGTGATAAAAGCCATCAGCTTGTATTTGGTGACGTTGATGCCCACGCTTTCGGCGGCGATACGGTTGTCACGCAAGGCCATGATGGCCCGCCCCGTCCGGCTGCGAACCATGTTGAGTACGATGATAAGAGTGAGCATGATCAGGATAAAGCCCGCCGAGAAAGAGGCGATGGTGGTGGTTCCGGTGGCTCCCTGAGCTCCCTTGATGATGGCCATGCCTCCGGGTTCCATGCCCAGGTCGTTGATGGTCAGGTTTCCGGTGATATTGAACGCGATATGCAGTCCCCGACTGTCACAGCCCACCAGCAAGCAGTTAATGAGCTCTTTGATTATCTCGCCGAAGGCCAGTGTGACGATGGCAAGATAATCCCCTTGAAGGCGCAGGACGGGCACACCTACAATAGTTCCGGCCACGGCGGCGAACAACGCGCCCACCAAAATGGCGACGGCCAGCCGCACGGGGGTGGAAGGGATGGCAGCTTGGAGACTCTGAGCGGCGATGACGCCGGAGAAAGCCCCTACGCTCATAAAGCCTGCGTGACCCAGAGACAGTTCGCCCAGGATGCCCACCGTCAGGTTCAGGGAAACGGCCATGACAATATAGGCGCAGATAGGGACCAGCATGCCGGTGAGGGAACGGTTAAGCAGGCCGTTGTCCCGCAGAGCGGTGACGGCAAAAAAGGCCAGGATTACGCCCAGATAGGTGGCAAAATCCACTTTGGTGGTCTTTTTCAGACCCTTTATTTTTTGTGTCAGCTTGTTCATTCCGCCACCTTACACTTTCTCGGGTACATACTTGCCCAGCAGCCCCGAGGGCTTCACCAGCAGTACGACAATAAGTACGCCGAACAGGATGGCGTTGGCCAGCTGGGTGGAGATGTAAGCTTTGGCCAGCGACTCGATAACGCCCAGAAGCACCCCCCCCAGGAAAGCCCCTGGGATGGAACCGATGCCGCCGAACACGGCGGCGGTGAAAGCCTTGATGCCGGGCATAGACCCGGTGGTGGGCATGAGGGAGGTGGTGAAAGAACACAGCAGTCCTCCCGCCACAGCCGCCAGGGCGGAGCCGATGGCGAAGGTGAGGGAGATGGTGGCGTTTACGTTGATTCCCATGAGCTGGGCCGCGCCCTTGTCCTCTGAGCAGGCCCGCATGGCCTTGCCCAGCTTGGTTTGGCCGGTAAAAAAGGTGAGCGCCACCATAACGATGATGCAGACCGCCATGATGAGCAGGGAGAGATAGGGGATGGACAGCTGTCCGTCAAATAACTGCAGAGCGTTGGGCTCTTTCTTGGCGTTGAGAGCGGGGACGAGGGGGGTATAGCCCTTTGGGGAGGCGCCCCAGATGAGCTGGGCGGCGTTTTGGAGGAAATAGCTCACGCCGATAGCGGTGATGAGCACGGCCAGGGAGGTGGCCTGCCGCAGGGGCTTGTAGGCCAACCCCTCGATGACCACACCCAATACCGTGCAAACCGCCATGGCCAGGACCACCGACAGCCAGCCGGGCAGCTCCAGGTAAGACATGGCGCAGAAGGAGATGTAGCCACCCACCATAATCACATCACCGTGGGCAAAGTTCAGCATTTTGGCGATGCCGTACACCATGGTGTAGCCCAAGGCAATGATGGCGTACACGCTCCCCAGGCTGATTCCGCTGATCAGATAGGAAAGGAATTCCATAAACGCACCTCTCTTTTCACAAAAATAGGGAAGGGCTGCCGGGAATTTTTCCCGGCAGCCGGTCCTCTATTGGGGGTAAAATCGTTGTGGGTCAGGGGGTGACATACACGCCGTCCTTGATGACTACGGCCATGGGGGCTTTGGACACTTCGCCGGTGGCGGACCAGGTCATGCCCTGGCCGGTGAGCCCGTTCACAGAGATGGTGGGCATCACCTTCAACAGTGCCTCGCACAGGTCGGCGGCGGACATGTCGCTGGTGCAGCCGGCGGCCTGGATGGCCTCATAGATCACATACACTGCGTCATAGCCGTCGGCAGCGAACTGGTTGGGAGTCTCGCCGTGGAGCTCATTGTACTTTTTCACGAAGTTCTGGGTGCGTTCGTCCTGAGCGTCGGCGGAGAAGGGGGTGAGCAGCATGACGCCCTCGGCCAGAGAGGTATCGAAACCCTCCATGGTCAGAATGCCGTCCATGCCGTCCACGCCGAAGAAGGTGGGGGCGAAGTTCATCTGCTTGGCCTGGGCCAGGATGACGGAGGCGGGCTGGTAGTAGATGGGCAGGAAGAGCACGTCGGCCCCCTTGTTTTGGGCGGAGGTGAGCTGGACGGAGAAGTCGGTCTGGGTGTCCTTGGTGAAGGTCCCCTCGTCCACGATCTCGATGCCTTTGGCCTTGGCCTCGGCCACGAAGGTGTCCCGGATGCCCTGGGAATAGGCGTCGTCGTTGCGGTAGATCACGGCCACCTTGGCCCCGGGCAGATTCTCAGCGATGTAGTCGGCGGAGCCGGTACCCTGGTTGGGGTCGGTGAAGCACACCTGGAAGGTGTTGTCCTTGCCGCTGATTACGTCCACGGAAGAGCCGGAGGGGGTGATGGTGAACACCCGGTCCTTGAAGGTCTCGGCGGACACGGCGATGCCGGAACCGGAGGTGACGCTGCCCACGATGATCTGCGCGCCGTCGTCCAGCAGCTTGTGATAGGCGTTGACGCCCAGCTCAGGGTCGGCCTGGTCGTCCTCGGCCTGGAGCTGGAACTGAATGGCGCCGCCCTGGGCGTTGATCTCGTCCACGGCGATCTGGGCGCCGTTCATGGCGGCCTTGCCGTAGATGGCGGTGTCGGTGGTCAGCGGGCCGATGCCGCCCAGCTTGAAGGTTCCGCCGGCAGCGCCGCCGTTCTGGCCGTCGGTCTCGGCGGGCTGGCTGTCCTGAGTGCCTGCGTCGGAAGCGGGGGGATTGCTGGTTTGGTCGCCGCTGTTGGAGCAGCCCGCCAGCAGGCTGAAGCACATGGCGCCCGCCATAAGCAGAGCTGCAAGGTTTTTCTTTTTCATTCTGCATTCCTCCTAATGATATGAGATATCCGCAAAATCCTCTAATATCGAAGGGGGCACTATTGCGCCCCCCAGATTGTTGACAATTATATACTTGTCATCTTGAATTGTCAACCGTAAAAATCGACAAGGACGGTTAAAGAAAGAAAGCTGTTATTTCATATTGTGACGGATATTTGTGCTCAAATCACGAAACCGCCGTTTGGGGCAATCACTTGACCGGTGAGAAAGGAGGCCTCGTCGGAGGCCAGAAAAGCAATGGCGGCGGCGGCCTCTTCCGGGGTTCCAATACGGCCCAGAGGGGTTTCATCCGCAAGGCAGGACAGGTCGGATTGGGAAAGACAGGCGTTCATTTCTGTACGGATGACTCCGGGGGCGACGCAATTTACCCGAATATTGGAGGGGCCAAGCTCTTTGGCCAGGGCCTTTGTGTAGGCGATCACCGCGCCCTTGGTGGCGGAATAAGCGGCTTCACAGGAGGCCCCCACCTGCCCCCACATGGAGGACACCGTAACAATAGAACCGAACTTGCGTTCCAGCATATGGGGCAGCACAGAACAGCAGCAGTGGTGGACGCCGTCCACATTGACGGCAAATAACCGCCGCCATTGTTCTCCGTCAATTTGACTGATGAGGCCGACGTGAGATATTCCCGCAGAACAAACCAAAATGTCAAGTTGACAAAATTTTTCTAACACATTGTCAACCATTTCCCGAACCTGGTTTTGGTCGGCCACATCGGCGGGGACGGCCATGGCGGGGAGCCCCATGGTTTTTATCTCTTGGACGAGCTTCGCGGCCTGGGCTTCATTGTGCTCGTATCCTATGGCGACCCCCCAGCCGCGGCGGGCGAACAGGCGGGCGGCGGCGGCTCCTATGCCCCGGGAACCACCGGTGATCAAAGCGAATTTCATGTTGGGCCTCCTTTTCACAGAAAACTGGTTGGAAATGTGGTGCGCTGTATGTAGAGGCGGAGGATATGCGGCCGAATCAAAAATGATACGATGTGTAGATTCTGTGCTTAGGGCTCGTTTGAAAATTGTTAACATACCCAAACGGCGGCTCTTTTTCCGCCATGCTTTGCCAATTTTCCTTGGAATACACCAAGTATTTCTGCGTCAAATTGGCTTCGCCTAGGGAAAAAATCTCTCACCGTTGGGCATAGTTCCAATGTTCAAACAACGCCTAGAATGGAAGGTCTTCCAGATTCTCTTCCGCCTCTATTTTTGGGGCCAGCACCGCCATTTTGACTGCTTCCCGCCCGTATTTGGAGCGAATAGCGTCCATGGTGCGCTCCAGCTTTTCTACTTTGTCTCTTTTATGGGGGGCGCCTGACTGGAACAAATCCAGCTGTTCCGACGCCTCTGATTCGGGGATGAGGTTATGGGCGGTGAGGGTGATGGCACGAATAGGTGAGCCGAAGGCCCAACAGCGGGCCAAAATATCCATTGCTGCCTGATGCAGTTCCCGGGCAGTGTTGGTGGGCGCGTTCAAGGGGCGCTGACGGCAGATATCTTTGAATTTAGGGTCACGGATGGTTACCTGAAGGGTGGACGCTTTCATACCATGCTTGCGCAGCCGTACGGCGACTTGGTCTGCCAGCATGGCAATTCCCCAGTCCACTTCGTCTTTTTTTGTGAGATTGTGGGAAAATGTCTCTCCATTGCCCACCGACTTGGGCGGCGTGTATGTCCCGGCAGGGGCTACGAGACTGTGCTCGAGACCGTTGGCATAGCTCCAAAGCTGGTCCCCTTGCTTACCTAAAAGCTCAACGAGGGTGTTTCTGTCAAAGGTGGCCAATGCTCCAATTGTGGTTACGCCGTATCGGCGGAGTATTTGAGCCGCCGCCCGGCCCACAAACAACAGGTCTGTGACGGGGAGGGGCCAAACGATGCGCCGGAAGTTTTCCCTGGAGATGACAGTGGTGGCGTCCGGCTTTTTATAATCGCTGCCCAGTTTGGCAAACACCTTGTTAAAAGATACTCCTACGGAAATAGTCAGTCCAAGTTCTTCCCGAACCGTGTCCCGGATGTGGTTGGCAAGCGCGCGGGGGTTTCCGCCAAACAGATGGAGGGAGCCCGTTACATCCAGCCAGCTCTCGTCAATTCCAAAAGGCTCAATGAGGTCGGTGAACCGGTTATAAATGGCGTTTACCTTTTTGGAATAGTCCCGGTATAGTCCGTGGTGGGCGGGAAGGAGCACCAGCCCCGGGCATTTCTGCCGTGCTTGCCAAATGGTTTCCGCTGTACGAACCCCAAATTTTTTTGCAGGTTCATTTTTTGCCAAAATGATGCCATGGCGGCTTTTTGGGTCACCGCACACTGCGGTGGGAACAGTGCGAAGCTCCGGACGAGACAGCAGTTCTACCGAACAGTAGAAGCTGTTGCAGTCGCAATGATAAATAATCCGGTCCATGGTTCTGCCCCCTTTGTAGAGATAGTATACATCATTCGTTTTGAAATGTCAAACGTTCGTTTCAAAACGAGGATGGAAGGAGGCGAGGAGATGTTTATTTTCTGCCGGATATCAAAAGTTGACGGTTTTGCCAAGAGGCATTCCGGTACGGTCAAACACATTGGAATACAAAGTGCCATAGAATAGCTTGCAGACTGTCCGCAAGGTGGCCTGCGCGGGAAAGGAGCTATCTGAATATGTATGAAGCATTATGTTTATCTGCTCTGAAGGAAGGGGAGAGCGCATATGTGACGCAAGTGAATGCAGGCCCCGCCATGGACCGGCGGCTTACCGACCTGGGATTGGTGCGGGGAACGCGGGTGACATGCGTTTTGCGAAGCCCAGCTGGAGACCCCTGCGCCTACCTCATCCGGGGCGCGCTTATTGCCCTGCGCCGGACGGATGCAGACGGTGTGGCCTTGGAGCGGCAAGCCCAGGCCGTTCCCGCCGGGGCGGTGGCCACATGATTCGGGTGGCGTTGGCGGGAAACCCCAATGTGGGGAAGTCCACTTTGTTTAATGCGTTAACAAAGCTTCGCCAGCATACGGGAAATTGGGCCGGAAAAACTGTGGAAACCGCCCGGGGAGAGTACGACTTTAAAGGTGAGAGGTATCAATTAATTGACTTGCCGGGGACCTATTCTCTTGCCGCCCACTCTCAGGAAGAAGCTGTGGCAAGAGATTACATTCAAAGCGGTCAGGCGGATGGAGTGGTGGTGGTGTGCGATGCCACCTGCCTGGAACGCAACCTGATTCTGGTTCTTCAAGTGATGGAACTGACAGGCAAAGTATTGGTATGCGTTAATCTGATGGATGAAGCCAAACGCCTGGGGATAGAGGTGGATCTGTCTGCCCTGGAAAAACGTTTAGGGATACCGGTAGTGGGAACTGCCGGTGGGCGCCAGGAGGGGCTGGAAAACCTGAAATCAGCAATTGCCCAGCTGGTAGGAGTGGATGCCCCCGCTTCGCCTCGGCGGGAGGCCCAGGAAAGAGTTACTTTGGCGGAGCGGTATGCCGCGCAAGTGGTGCGAAATCAAAAAGAGGGGCAGCTGCGCCGCCAGCAGCGGCTGGACCGCTTACTTACCTCCAAATCCACAGGAATTCCCCTCATGCTGATGCTTTTGGGATTGGTTGTGTGGCTGACGGTGGCGGGAGCAAATGGGCCGTCTGCCCTGTTGACCGCTTTGTTTGCCCGTGTGGGTGTGGTGTTGAAGGAATGGTTTTCTGAAGCACCGGCATGGCTGTCCGGGATACTGCTGGACGGAGTATATCGAGTGACCGCTTGGGTGGTGGCGGTGATGCTTCCTCCCATGGCCATCTTTTTCCCCTTGTTTACACTGTTGGAAGACTTGGGATACCTGCCCCGGGTAGCTTTTGTCATGGACCATGCGTTCCAAAGGTGCCGGACCTGCGGAAAGCAATGCCTTAGTATGTGCATGGACTATACAATTTTGTATTACAGTCTCCACTGGATGTCTACGGACTGGCCGTCAATAATGATACGCTCGACTAGAGAAGCGATAAACATCCGTTGATTGTCGGTATCGCCCTTGTCGAATCCCGATTTGTAGTCTTCAACAGCTTGCAAGAATCGTTCTACGGACGGTGTGACATTTGGTAAATCAAGCTGTTCCTGAAGGTGGGTACGCTCTGTCGATATGGCTGTAATTCGCTGAGTGATTGTTTCCATAGGGATGGAGCCGATTTGGTACAGGTCCACAAGCTTGGAGATCTGTCCGTCAATTTCTGAAATCCGTTTTTGCAGGGCAGAACGGTCAACAATGGTTTCGTGCTTGTCGGTCGCCGTTTGTACGATGATATCCAGAAGATCCGGATGGGATATCATGCCGCGAATCTCCCTTTGCACCAGTTGGTCCAGCTGCTCAATTTTCCAGTTGTCATTTTTACAATTTGGGTCTTTGATGAAGCGCTTGGAGGATTTTGACCTGGAATAGCATTTATAATAGCCGTGGTTGGCGGAGTAGCGTGCGCCGCATTTGCCACAGAAAATCAATCCACTAAGCAGATACCCGGCCCGAAACGGAGTTTTCTGCGTACTGGTTTTTTTGATTTCCCGTGCCGACGTGCCGTCAAGGAGGCGGGCGGCGGTTTGGAATTCTTCCATGCTCACCAGCGGCTTATGAATTCCGTCATAGTCTACCTTCCGGAAATGAACCTTGCCGATATATACGGTATTGCGCAGAACCATCAAGACCTTTGCGGGCGTCCACTTGGTGGTGTAGCGCCCTGAAAGATACTGGCTGATGGAGTTGACGGACTTTCCGGAAATGAAGCGGGAAAATATCTCCCGTACCTGCATGGCCTCATATTCGTTCACCACCAAAAGCCCGTCCTTGTAGTCATATCCTGTCGGAGGACGGGAACCGCCGTGATAATATCCGGCCTTGCTCCGCCCTATTCGTCCCATGGTGAAGCGCTCCGTAATCTGGTCCTTTTCCAGCTGGGCAAATACGGACAGTATGCCGATCATTGCCCGCCCAAAAGGGGTTGAGGTGTCAAAGTTTTCGTTAATGGAAACGAAATCTGTTTTGTGGGCCAGCAGTTCATCCTCAATCAATGTGAGCGTATCTTTTTGTGAGCGTGAGAGGCGGTCCAGTTTGTAAACCACCACCGCGTCCACTCCGCCCTGGCGGATGGCCGCGAGCATCTGCTGGAGGGCAGGCCGGTCGGTGTTGCCACCGGAGTATCCGCCGTCCACATAGAGCTTGCGCAGGGACCAGCCTTTGGCGGAGCAGTAGGCCTTGAGCCGTTCGGTCTGCTCCTCAATGGAGTAGTTCTCCAGCTGGTTCTCGGTGGAAACGCGGGCGTAGCCGACAACTACCATAGGTTCTTTGGGCATGAATGTCACCTCCGTGTGTGTCTAAAAGCGAAAGCGCCCCGCCCGGGCGTTCTAACGTTTGGGCAGGGACGCCAATTTGTCCCTCTGGTACAGCGCCTGAAGCTCCTTTCGGGTGTACTCCGTCCCGTGGTATAGATTGATGACCCGCATGGCAATATTCCAGTTCCAATGATACTCATCTATGTAGCGGATAAGGATGGGGAGGATGTATTCATCGAGTACGGTGGCGGTCATGTGTCTGTCTCTCCTCCGCAGTTTGATTATAGCATAAGAGGCACGACGGGGCATATGCCCATCACGCCTCTGGCCGCCCTCGGCGTCAGCAGTGCCGGGGCGATTTTATTTTGAGCGTATTAATTGAACTCAAGATTGTCCGGCCTCGGCGCTGAGGAGCTGGTTCTCAATGGTTTGTGCTTCTCCAAATATTGGATAAAAAATTGGCAACATTTGGAGTATTGACGTATTGGAAGATTAAACCTATAATCAAGTCAGAAAACGAACCATAAAAAGAAAAACGATAACTTAAAAAGAAAAGACGGGTAAACGTCTTTTCGGCTGAGTGCGCCATAAATCGGACTGCACAAGAAAATAGAATAATTTTCCATGAAAATAACAGTTGACTTATTGAAACTTTTGTTCTATAATTTGAAACAGACAGGCGACGCAGGAAAGGAGGCGGATATGGTGGAAGAAAAGACAAAGAGAGCTGAGGCTGAAGCACGACGGGAGCAAATGCTCCAGACCATCATTAAGGTGATCCAAGGGTTGGATTACCGAAAAGTGGAGCATGTATATCATTTCGTCCTACATATCCGATAGCCTCTACTGAGCCGACCCATCCGGGTCGGCTTTTTTTATTTCCTCCGCCAGCTCCAGGACCTTGCGCTCCAGCAGCTTCCACTCATCTGGAGTCATGCGGGCCAGCACGGTAATGAAGCGCTGGCGAAAATCAGGCTCTCCCCGAAGGATATCGCCCACAAAGGCGGAGACCTCATCTCCCGGAGATTTCTGGATGAACATCTCACCCTCGCCGGTGCGAAGCCAATGTTCGTTAACATCAAATTCGCGGCAGATGTCGGCAATGGTTCTATCGCTTGGCACTGTCTTTCCTGAGCAGAGTTCGGATATATAGGGGGCTGAAAGCTTAACTTTTTTCGCAAAATCAACTCTTTTGATACCTAATTCTTGTATGATCCGTTGTATTCTTTCATTCATCAGTTCACCCCCCTTTAGTGCTATTAAAACACAGAAAATCACACATGTCAAGAAAAAGTTAGTTGAGCGAATATTTTCACTTGACAAGTTAGTTAAACTATGTTAGTGTTTAGATGAACTAAGAAAAGGAGGTGAACACGGTGGCGGAACGAACCATGGCGACGAAGGTTGAATTGATCGGGGTGGATGAATATGTGGCGGGGATGGAGCGAATTACCGCCGCAATTAGGGCGGCCAGTGAGGCAAAAAAAGAGTTCGATGCCTTGTCCATAAAGGCACCGAACTCCGGCAATACGGCTTAGACGTCTTCCAGCTCAGCGCCGCAGTGAGGACAAGTCACTGTTGGTTGAAGTAGCTGCTCTTGCGTTGCCTGGAACTGCTTTCCGCAGACAGAGCAGACACAATCAAATTGCGCGTTTTCAAAATCATCTATGAGATCATCAATGCCCTCAGATTCAAATTTAGCCACATTATCACCCCCTTCCTCCGTCAAAATTCTACCACATTGGTGGGGAGGGGGCAAGTGCAAACAGGAAGGAGGTGAACGGGATGTATATCCATGAAGCAATCGCGGCGCGGACCGAGGGTCGTCCGTGCATCACGCGAGAGAGCTGGGCGGATAAATGGTATAGGCTCCATATACGGCTTCTGCCCACAAATACGTCGGAAGGCATGGTGTATCTCAGCGAAACGCATGAAGCCCCCCGCCGGGGGTGGCAGCCCAGGGCGGAGGACCTTCTTGCCTCGGATTGGATCGTTACGAATTAACCAAGCAGTATAGTGCGTAATGTGGCGAGACGCTGCAAGAGCGTATCAATCTTGTGTCCGAACCGATGCTCCATGTATGCGATGCCGTCATTGGTGAGGGCCGATTGGCAGATGGTATCATCTCCGGGCTGTACTACCAGTAACCCATTGTCTGAGAGTTCCCATGCGGCGTTATCAATTTTGCTGGTAGGCCAATCTGGGATGTAGTCCTCCTGAATATCCTCACTGCCACCAAAATATTCCGCCACGTCGGCAAGCTCATTGTTCTTGCTGCACTCCACATACGCTTTGTACAGCACACAGAGCAGGTATTCTGCATTTTGCGTTAATTCAACATCCATAAGTTCACCCCCTTTCTCCGCCAAAATTCTACCACATTGGCGGGGAGGGGACAACACAGAAAGGAGGCGCGTCTATGGGAAACGACGAAAAGAAGCTCTGCCAGCGGCTTGCGCAGGCGGTGGAAATGCTCCCCGACGAGAAGCGCGAGTTCATCCTGGGCTATGCAGAGGGCGTAATTGCTATGGCCAATGAGTTCCGGGCCAGCAATGCGCAAGCGCAGGTCAGCGCGTAAGAAAGCCTCCCCTGGCGCTTTGTCCAGGGGAGCAATAGAACGGGGACCTCAAGGCTTCCAATAGATTTCCAGAGTATGCTCTTTCAAAGTGAAGTCCTTTAACAAAGATGCGGCGAGTTGGCAGAAATCAGAATCAGAAAGGGAAGCAGTAGAATCTATATTCATTCGAGAAAGAGCATCATGACCCAAAAGAAGGTCAATTTCATTCGCTAGAATGGGTTTGACTTCAGGAGTATCGGCAATTTTTCCGCATATGCCGTTTCCAAGCAAATAATCTATGGATACGTCAAAATACTTGGAAAGGGAGCAGAGGACATCAAAAGCCGGTTTCCGTTCATTCAATTCATAGTTTTGGATTCCTCTTTCACTGGCTCCGATAGCAATAGCTAATTGTTTTTGGGTTATCCCTTTGCTTTTGCGAATTTCCTTTAGCCTTGAACCAAAATCAATCATTGTCGCGCTCTCCTAAAAATAATAGTTGACACGCACAAATGAGTGTGTTACGATACGGCCAGAACACGCACAAATGAGTGTGTTAAATATGGAAAGGGGTAGGTGATGAAAAACGAGAATTTGATACAGGCCCGCACAAAAATGGGCCTTACGCAAGTGGAAGTAGCGAAAGGGGCCAATATCACGGAACGGGCGTACCAAAATTACGAGGCAGGGCGAATGCCAAAATCGGATGTGGCTATCCGAATCGCTGATGCATTGGGTGTGAAATCCTACCAAGGCTTCAAAAAACTGTTCAGCAAAAACATACCACGACGCTAAAATATCACAGACCTGGCATTGGGTCAAGAAGATTTATTCTGAATTCCGAGTGTGCTCGGCCCGGGCTCACGCTAGCCAAGCGGGCGTAAAAAGCGCCCCGCCAGGTGTGACCGCACCTGGCAGGGCAAAAGAATGACCAGTCAATCATTCCTATGTCATGATTATACCATAGGTGCGGGGCGATATGCAAGGGGAACCGCCTCTGGCATAGGACAATCTGTGAAAAACATACTTGTATTTCGAGGTGATCGGAATGGCAAAAGTGCTGCCCGACGGCACCATCGTGCGCAATATCATGGCCGACGGCTCTGAGTGCGACGATTTGAGTACCTACTTAAAATCTGCGGACCAGCTTCCCGAGCTCACCAAGCGCCTGATCGTGTACTTCGCGGAACAGGGCGCGAAATTGAGGATGCAGCGGGAGGCTGAGCAGGGCGGATAAATCCGCCCGATGGACAAGCTTAAGGAGCTGATCAAATGACTCCATTGACCCACATCAACGCAGAGGGACATGTGGCGGCGGTGTACGGCTTAGAGGAGGCTATATTCCTGGATGCCATTCTGTTTTGGTATCGCACCAACCGGGCCAACAATGTCAATTTCCGCGACGGACACTGGTGGACGTACAACAGCATCAAGGCATTGGAGACGGTCTTTCCCTGGTGGAGCGCCAAACAGGTCCGGCGCATCGCCGCCAGCTGCCGGGAGCAGGGGGCCCTTATCGTGGGGGAATTCAATCAGGACCGGCGGAATCGCTCCCTCTGGTACACCCCCAGCGACAACCTGCTGGCGCTGTATGGATTGACGTCCGAAACGGGCACATGCACTTGCCCGGATGGGCAAATGCAATCGCCCAAACAGGCAGATTCAGTTGCCCAAATGGGCGAATGTAATATAAGGAAACCATGTAGTAACCATGGGGAAACAGACATAACCCCCTATAGTCCCCCAGTGGGGGACGGCGTTCCCGCTGAGTCAAAAGAAGGGGCCCCCATCGAAGCCCAGCGCAGC
>ERZ808028.794-NODE-794-length-22694-cov-6.420657_pt1 | contig 22694 bp, 20 predicted proteins | sample MGYA00380184_ERZ808028 | MGnify/ENA primary metagenome ERZ808028 (study PRJEB31490, sample SAMN06133397) | mouse gut metagenome | isolation source: J8_1 | host: mice | place: China: Chengdu | collected 2015-05 ...
CTCCTATCCTATTCATACCAAAAGGACTGCCTAATCCCTCATTATTATTATATGGGCATACCTGGCATAATATGACTAATCCTTCTGATTTTTTTACACTCCCCAAAGGGCACACCCTAATTCGTGTCCCTTGGGGGAGGGGTTGGTGGACTTCGTCCATCAAGGTATATACAGGATAACAGGTAAATATGTCCATGCTATGGCAGAATTCTAAAAGAAAGGTTAGATATTTCTTAAGGAAATAGAAATATTCTTAACATCCTATGCCTCAAAAAATACCTGATGCCATACCAGAAACGCATACACAGTCCAAATCTTTCTGCTGTTGTCCTCCCTGCCTGACCGGTGCTCCTCAAGAAGCCTGACCAAACGCTTAGTGTGGAAATATTTTGCAGCCGTCTCGCCGGTAAATGCTGTCTTAATCTGCTGATACCAGTCCTCCTCCTTAAACCAGTTGCGGATCGGAATAGGGAAGCCAAGCTTCTTCTTTTTCGCCACCTGCTCTGGAAGATACTCGTCCGCCACCTTGCGCAGCACATATTTGGTGGTATACTTCTTGGTCTTCAGGGAATGAGGAATCCGACGGGCCACCTCAAACACATCCTTGTCCAAAAACGGCACCCGCACCTCAAGGGAGTGGGCCATACTCATCTTGTCCGCCTTCAAAAGAATATCCCCTGGAAGCCAGTACACCAAATCCAATGCCTGCATCTGGTCAGAATCAGGAAGCCCTCTCATCTTGTCATACTCCTTCTTAAGCAGCTCATTAGGCTTAGGCCCCTCCTTCTTTCTTCTCAGAAGCCTCTTTCTCTCATCTGCCGTGAAAATATAAGCATTTCCGATATACCGCTCGCTTAAGGGGCGGGCCGCGCGAATCAGATAATTCCTGCCCTTCATGTGTCTTGGAAGACGCTCTGCCGCACTGGCTAACTTTTCTCTAACTTTAAGGGGAATCCACCGGCTCCAACCAAGAGCCTTGGGCTCAAGGTAAATGTTATACCCTCCAAAGATCTCGTCTGCACCTTCTCCCGACAGCACAACCTTCACCTTCTTAGACGCCTCCTGTGCCAGAAAATAAAGGGCCACCGCAGACGCATCCGCCAAAGGCTCGTCCATATGGTACATAACCTTCGGGATTGCCTCCTTAAACTCCTCCCTGGAAATGTATTTACACTGGTTCTCAATTCCAATCTTCTTAGACAATTCCTTCGCATAGGTAATCTCGTTGTACTTATCTCCCTCATGGGCAAAGCCTACAGTAAACGTCCGGTTACATTTTGACAAAGCGGCAATCAGGCTTGAGTCCACACCGCTTGACAAAAAGCTTCCTACCTCCACGTCGCTGATGAGATGCCTCTTAACAGACTGATTCATAACCTTTCTCGTCTCAGCAATCATGGCACTCTCACTCTCCTTGGCGCCTGGGTCCAGAGTAGGCTCGAAATAGCGTCCTACCTTCAGTTCTTGGTTCTCAAAGGTAAGATAATGTCCGGGCAAGAGTTTATAGATTCCCTTAAAAAATGTCTCCGGAAGGGCTGAATACTGGAAGGAAAGATACTGCTCCAGCGCTTCTTCGTTGACTTTCTTCTGATAGCCAGGATATTCCAGGATACATTTAATCTCAGACGCAAACACCAGGGTATTCTCAACCACGGCATAGTAGAAGGGCTTAATCCCGAAATAATCCCTTGCCGCGAACAATGACTTCTTCTTGTCATCCCAGACTGCAAATCCGAACATGCCCCTTAATTTCCCCAGAAGCTCTTTTTGGTATTCCTCATATCCATGGAGAAGCACCTCTGAATCTGACGAATTCCGGAACTCATGGCCCTTCTGCTTCAATACCTTCCTAAGAGTCTGATAGTTATAGATCTCCCCATTGAACACCAGAGCCATGGAGCCATCCTCGTTGACCATTGGCTGCATCCCTGTATCCAAATCAATAATACTAAGCCTTCGGAAGCCTAACAGGGCACCGTCGGAAGCATAGGTATCCCCTCCGTCTGGCCCGCGGTGCTCCATGACCTTCATCATTCTGGCAAGTACCTTCTCCTTATCTTTCGTCTCTCCGATAATTCCACAAATTCCACACATATTTTACGCCCTTCTTCCGCCTAAATTACTGGAACTGTAAATCATCCCGCCCCATTGCGGAAAACAGATCTACAGTTCCTAATTTTAATTTCCAATATATACTAATTGCGATAGATGATATCATCTCTTCCAGGTCCGTTTGACACCATGGTAATCGGATATCCCAACTGCTCCTCTACAAACTCAATATACTTACGGCAGTTCTCTGGCAGCTCATCATAATTCTTTATGCCTCTGATGTCACACTTCCATCCCGCCAGCTTCTTAATCACTGGCTTCGCCTTGTCAAGCAGGTGAGTAGTCGGGAATTCTGTCGTTACTTCCCCGTCAACCTCATAGCCAACACACACTGGAATCTCGTCCAGATAACCGAGCACATCCAATACGGTAAACGCCACGTCTGTGGTTCCCTGCATCCTTAAGCCGTATTTGGACGCCACACAGTCGAACCACCCTACTCTCCTTGGGCGTCCCGTCGTGGCTCCGAACTCACCGCCGTCTCCGCCGCGGTTCCTTAACTCGTCCGCTTCGTCTCCGAAAATCTCACTGACAAATGCACCTGCCCCCACAGCGCTGGAATATGCCTTGCAGACCGTAATAATCTGCTTAATCTCATAGGGCGGAATCCCTGCGCCGATGGCGCCGTATGCCGCCAGAGTTGAGGAGGACGTTACCATAGGATAGATACCGTGATCTGGATCCTTAAGAGAGCCTAACTGTCCCTCCAGCAGAATCTCCTTGCCCTCCTTCAGCGCATTGTGCAGATAAAGTGCAGTATCGCACACATAAGGGGCAACCATCTCCTTATATTCCATTAACTCACCATACAGCTCGTCTGGACTGATTAACGGCTTATGGTACAGATGCTCAAGCAGAACGTTCTTCTGCTTTGCAATCCTTACTACCTTCTCTTTTAATAACTCATCATCAAAAAGTTCGCTGACTTGAAAACCAATCTTCGCATATTTATCGGAATAGAACGGTGCAATACCGGACTTGGTTGAGCCAAAGGATTTCCCACCGAGCCGTTCCTCCTCATATGCGTCAAAATTCTTATGATAGGACATGACCATCTGGGCGCGGTCCGATACAAGGAGCTTCGGCTTCGGAACTCCCCTGTCAACAATAGACTGGATCTCCCTAAAAAGCACTGGGACATCTAAGGCAACCCCATTGCCAATCATACTCGTCGTGTGACCGTAAAATACACCTGACGGCAGGGTGTGAAGTGCAAACTTCCCATAATCATTAACGATTGTATGCCCTGCATTCGCTCCTCCCTGGAATCTCACGATAATATCCGCTTTCTTTGCAAGCATATCCGTAATCTTTCCCTTGCCTTCATCTCCCCAGTTGGCGCCAACTACTGCTTTTACCATATCAATTCCTCCTGCGTTATCTGCATCATTTACATGAGTCTTAAAACCACTTAGCATTATACTATATTTTTCCACTCCTGTAAAATGCATTTTTTACATTAGGGGTGCAACCAGCCTAAGCACATGCCCTGTAACCTTTGTAAGCATACTTCTCTCCTTCACCTCCACCAGCGTTACCTTATGACATTTTGCCAGTGTCTTCTGGAAATCAGCCTCAATCTTATCCACCTCTGGATTGTTGTAAATAAATACGCCGCACTCGTAATGGAGATACAGGCTTCTGTAATCCAGGTTAATCGTCCCTACTGTCGCCGTGTCGTCATCCGACACAAACAACTTTGCATGGACAAAGCCCGGCGTATACTCGTAAATCTGCACACCACTTTCAATCAGCTCTTTATAGTATGTCTTGGCAACGGCAAATGCATACCATTTATCGGGAATATGAGGCATAATAATCACAGCCTCGATTCCGCTTTTTGCAACCCTTGTAAGAGTTGTAATCATCTCGTTATCCAGAATCAGATAAGGCGTCATGATATGTACATACTTCTTCGCATGGTTCAGAATATGGAAATACACCTCTTCCCCCACATTTTCATTGTCAAAGGGGCTGTCCCCATAAGGAATCACATATCCCATGCCCCTATGAAGCTCTGACCGCTTAGGCGTCAGATATCGCATATATTTCTCCGGTCTTCGTTCCCCTATGTTCCACATCTGCAGAAAAATCATGGTAAGGCTCTGTACACCATCCCCCTTAAGCATCACCGCAGTATCCTTCCAATGGCCGAACCTCTCCTTTTGGTTGATATACTCATCCCCCAGATTCACGCCTCCGGTAAATGCCACCTTTCCGTCGATGACACAGATCTTTCTGTGGTCGCGGTTATTCTGGGTGGTAGACAAAAAGGGAACAATAGGATTGGATATTTTACACTGAATTCCCCATTTCTCAAGCTGTCTTGGATAATTGTAGGGCAGCATGGAGATGGAGCACATTCCGTCATACATGAATCTGACCTCCACGCCCTGTCCAGCCTTTCGCTTAAGGATATCCAGGATACTCCCCCACATATAACCCATTTCTACAATAAAGTATTCCATGAAAATATATTTCCGTGCCTTTTGAAGTTCATTTAGCATTGCCTTAAACTTATATTCTCCCAAGGGATAATAGTATATCTCCGTGTTGCGGTACGTGGGAAATCCCAACTGCCTGGACAGATAGTAGGACAACTGGGCATTGGCCGACTTACTGGCACGCAGGCAGTCCACAATCTCCTGGTCCTGCTGCATATAGGGAGCCGTCTCAAGCCGTAAGGTAGACAGCCGGTTCTGCATAAACCGCGTCCCCACCTGCATCTGCACGAACACATAGAATAGCACTCCAATCAGCGGAAAAACCAGGACACATAAAATCCAAGTCATTTTAAAGGCCGGATTGCCCTTGGTGTTGATAATATAGATTACCACAACCGCCTCCAAAATAATCATCGCGCCATATATATAAGGAAGATACTCCCGCAGATAATAAACCGACGAAACCATCATTCCAAACTGTGCCAGAACCAGAAGAAGAATGATTCCTGTCCTGCTGAATATGATGCGGAACAACCCTTTTTTAGCCGTACCAGTCGCTTCATATTTGTTCATTGTACAACCTCTCCTTTTACTTAAAAATAACAATATCCTACAGTTTAACACAATTTAACAGATTAATCCAGTGCTGCTAACAGGCATACCTTAATGGACGAAGTCCACCAGCCCGAAGGGCATGGATTACGGAGTGCCCTTTGGATATACCTTTCGGGCTCATCCATCAATTTCTATACATTTTATGATTATTTTAGAGGAAAAATAATGCAATGTGTGGTATGATATACTTTAGAATACATTTGAAAGGAGTTAAAATGATTATGAAGAAATGGGGCAAAGGTTTATTTGGGCTGGCTGCTGCCGCTGGAACGATTGCAGGCCTTATCTATTATTTAAAGAAAAAAGATTCCAGTGAAGATGATGAATTTGAAGATGAATTTGAAGATAATGACTTTGATCTTGACAGTGACTTAAAGCCTGTAGCAGATCGGGAATACGTTTCTTTGAACGCTTCTGCCAAGGATGAGGCTGCTGAGACTGAGCAGGCTGGCGAAGAAGATACCGACGCGCAAGATGATACTGCCAAAGAAGAAGTGAAGGAAGACTAGCCGACCGTCATTTTGAGTTAGACAGGAAGAAAAGGCGGGAGTATCCCAAAGATTATATAAACCTTCAAACTGATGTAAGATAAAATTACTCAGTTTGGAGGTTTATTCTATATTAGGGAAAAAGAAGCCCCGCAAAACTTTGCGCCGGCTATACCCGACGAAAAATAGTCGTAATCTCAATTACTCCGTCGTTCATTTCGGCAAAAATATCCCCATTCATTTTGTGCATAAGCTGTCTGCAAATATACAGACCAAGGCCGCTTCCTTCCATTTTTTCGGAATTTCTGCCCCGCCAAAAGCTCTCAAAAATATGGGGTAAATCCGATTCAGCAAGAGTACAGCCGCTGTTTTCAACTGAAACAAAAACGCCCTCGTCATCATTGGAAAACCCCAGGGTAATCCTTTTTCCATCACCGTATTTTATTGCATTTTCCATCAAGTTCTGCAGCACCTCGACACTCCGGTCAAAGTCACCAAAAATCAGGCAGTCCTGATATTCTCCGATTATAAATTCTGTCTTGACTAACGCTAATTTTTCACTATAATATGCGGCAATATTTTGTACCAGCTCCCCCAAATAAAACTCCCCGTCCTCTGCTTCAAGACTTAAAAAGTCTTCACGGGAGGCAGTAATAATCCGAGAAACATAGTGTTCTATTTCGTCCGCCTTTTCGTTTATCTTTTCTGCAGTTTCACGCTGCTTTTCCCTATCGGAATACAAATTTCTCGACAGCGCCTTAGCGTATAATTTTATAGCGGAAAGCGGCGTTTTGATGTCGTGGGAGAGGGATAATAAAAGCGTCTTCTTTTCCCTTTCAAGCTCAAGCTCACGCCGTTTCTGCTGTTCCATACTTTCACGCAGCATGTCGATTCCCCACAAAAATTTACCGAAAAACCGATTCTTATTTTCCCTGACCGGAAAGGTCAGGTTCCCCTTTGAAAGCTCATATGGAACATCCTTAAGCCGTTCAAAGGGGCTCAAAATTTCTTTCTGGATATAAAGTAAAATAAGGAACACCAAAGCAGACATTACCGCCAATATCCCATTAACCATAATAACCATTTTCTTATTTCCCGTATCGTTTTTTGCGTCGTAATCAAAACGATACAGCGTTCCATTTATTTCACAAATCACATAATCGCTGTCAGAATTGTAAAAATCTTCTTGGAACGCCTCAATATGGTTTACATATTCGCACTTGGACAAATCAACGCCTTGAAAACCATTTTTCTCGATTTGAAGGGCAATTCTGTTGATTTCAACCCTGTATGGCCTGCCGCTTTCCACAGCGCTCATATTTTTTAAGAGTAAATTCAAACCAATAAAAATGATAGAAATGCAAAGGAATGCCAACGCAAATAATCTCCTGAAGGCTTTCATATATACTTGTACCCCACTCCCCAAACAGTCAGAATTTTCTGTGGATTTTTCGGATCTTCTTCAATTTTTTGCCGCAGCCATTTTATGTGAACCGTAAGGGTCTGCTGCTCGGATAAGCTGTCGCTGCCCCAGATTGTATTGAAAATATATTCTTTGGAGAGGGTGCGTCCCTTGTTTTCAATCAGAAGTATTAATAGCTCGAACTCCTTGGACGTCATTTCAAGGGTTAAGTTATTTTTGACTACGGTACGGTTCATTTTATTAATCCGAATATCTCCGTCAACCAGTCCGTCTGCCGAATATCTGCGCTTAAATATTCCGCCGATTTTCGCAAGCATGATGTCAATATCATAGGGCTTTTCCATGTAATCATCTGCGCCAAGATTCAGCCCAAGCAGTTTATCCTCCTTGCCCGTTTTCGCACTTACAATCAGAATCGGCGTGTTGCTCTCCCTGCGGATTTTTTCGCAGATTGAAAATCCATCCTCCCCAGGCAGCATGATATCAAGCACCACAAGCCTTGCGCCGTACCTTTGATACAGCGACAAGGCTTTCCTGGCATTTTCAGCAGCAGACACCGTATAGCCTTCCGCTTGCAGGAAATCACACAGGACCATTGACAATTCTTTGTTATCCTCTACAACTAAAACATCGATCAAGCTATCACCAACCCATTTCTATAAGCCAGCCGTTGAGCGCCCGTTCGCGCTCACGAAGTTTTAACTTATCATATTTTTCCATTGTGTACTCGCCTCTTATATTTCCGTCAACGATATACAGAACCCTTGTACATTTTGCTGCAACCTTGACATCATGGGTAACAAGCATAATCGTCGTACCCTCACTGTTAAGCCTGGCCAGTTCTTCCATAACCTCATCTGAAGAAGCTCGATTTAACGCGCCTGTGGGCTCATCAGCAAAAATCATCTTCGGCAGGTTTATCATACTCCTGCAAATGCATGCTCTTTGCAGCTGTCCGCCGGACACTTCGTTAATATCGTTGTCCGCAACCTCGATAATTCCAAGCTTATGCATTAGCTGGCAGCCTCTCTCCACAGTCGTTTTGCGGCTTTCCTTGATTTTATCCGACTGACATGCAGGAAGTATAATATTGTCCAAAATCGAAAGATTCTTAAGCATATACATCTGTTGGAAAATAAATCCCATATCATCAAGCCGAAGCTTCGCAAGCTCCTTTTGGTTTAATTTGGGGATGCTTTTGCCGCAGAACTCCACATCACCGGCAGTAATATGATCCATCCCTGAGACCGCATACAACAGCGTGGATTTTCCTGAACCGGAAGGTCCCATAACCGCAACCATTTCGCCCTCATAAACCACGAAATTCACATTTTTCAGCACATTATTCTGCCTTTTGTTTACCACATAAGTTTTGCAAAGGTCTTTCACTTCAAGAATACTAGTCATAAAAATTCTCCTTTATTCGATATTTGAAATTTCTGATGGTACAATTCTCCTTAAGCCTTGTGCCGATAAAAATGATGCGAAGGAAGTCGCTGCAAGAACTATCATCGGGAAGACAATATAAACTTCAACCGTTTTAATCTCATACTTAATGCTGTATGCTCCCATCATTTGAAAAATCGGCGTGATAATCAGCGATGACAACGGTGAAGAAACCAGCACCCCAAAGATTACCGAGGTTAAAAGCACAATTCCAATACGCAGGCTCTGCCACAAAATGAGTGAATGATCTTGGAATCCCATGGCTTTTAGCAGCGCAATTTCACTCTTTTCCTTGATGATAAAGCTCTTCACCATAAGCACAGCCACAAGCGTGTTAATTCCCAAAACAACGATTAGGATTAATACCTTCAAGCGGTCAAGCTGCCCCACAATATCACCAATCATATGGCCGATATACTCGCCGGAGGTGTATATTTTCCCGTCAGGAAAAAGTCTCTCAAGCAGCTCTTTTCGCCTTGCAAGTTCCTCCTTATCCGGGTTGTCCTTGTAAATCACCTGAATTCCGAAGCTTCCCGCCGCATATCTGTAATCAAGCTTGGCATCCGGATGAAAACGAACGCCCTCTCCCATATTATTCAGACTCTGGTTTATCGCGGTTACGATATACTCCTTTGTATCTTCGCCCACCTTAATCTCCACCCTGTCTCCAATCTTTGCGCCGATCTGCTCCGCCGTAAGATAGGTTAGCGCAACCTCATGAGCATTCTGAGGAGGCGTGCCTTCTAAATAAATGTACATATCCGCCGTTACCTCGCCCATTCCCTGAAAAGACAAGGAATTTGTGAGTTTATCACCTTTGCGTACATTGCTTCTGAACAAAATTTCCTGAAAAACCTTCACATCAATTCTGTTTTGGGCAAACATTTCCCTCACCTTGTAAAACTGCTGCTCAACCTTCTCTACATTGTTCTGGTTTGGATAGAAAAGCAGCTCCTGAGAAATGATGTGATCACTTTTTACCATATTAAACGTTGTTATTAAATCATCGGAGCACAGCGTATTGATTGTGTTCACAGGAATGATTACCAGCAAAGTCCCAAGTAAGAAAATGATAATCATAGAAACGTAATTTTTCATTCCGCTTAAAATATCATTTACCGCTAAAAATAAGACTGCCGGAATTCTTGATTTGCTTAAATGTATAATTCCTTTTTGGGAATAACGCTCCCCCGTCTCGCCGCCGTGTATCCCATCAATGGGTGAAAACCGGCAGATTCTTCGGGTGCAGAGGTAGCTGAACAATACCACGCTCATGCCTGCCAAAACCGCGGCTGCAATATTTATCCAAAAATTATCTCTGCTTGAAACTACAATCTTTTGCGAAACTGCACTGATCATTATTTTACTAACCGGAAAACTAATGAACAGTCCAAGGGTCGCACCGATTACGGAAATTGCCAGATATTTTACAATATACAGTCCCCTGATATGATTGTTATGAATGCCAATCGCCTTCAACACGCCAATCTCCCGAAATTCCTCGGTTATCGTAAAATTGATGATAAACCGCAGAACAACCATCGAAATCAATATCAGGCATACACTCACGACTAACAGGATAGCCGCGATAAGTATATCCATAATATAGATCATCTTAACCATCGAACGCTCAATAGACATTACGGTATTTATGCCCAGCTCGTTAAAACGGTCGCGAAAGCCAGCGTCATCTGTGTAAATCCCAACTGCGCTGCAAATCGAGGCATCCTTTCCCCTGAACATTGCCGCATCCTTTTCGCTAATGAGAAACCTGGTCATTCCCATCATTTCCGAACTAAAAAGGGGATCCTTAGAGTATCCCTTTATGGTAAATTCCTTTTTCGTTCCATTCTGACTTACCAATATTTTACCACCCTCGTGAAAATCATTTTCCGGCGATACAAAGATAAAGTTTGGGACGTATATCTCACCATCGTTAATGTGGGTAATCTCCTCATTATTTTTATCAAAGGTTTTCATTCCGCCAAGCCCTGAAAGCGCCAGCGTACTGGAATAATAAAGCTTCTTTCCCTCAATGAGGACATTTTTTGGCTCAATCTGAATCATCTGCGAAATATAATAGTCATATCCGTTTTCTTTAGCAAATTCTTCAAACCTTGCGGTATCTGAGGCATTCATTGTGGCAAACCAGTAATCTGGTATTCCCGCCTTCTCAAAATAATTCTCCAGTGCCGTGCTTACTGTAATCAGGTTATTTGCGCTGCTTGCCATGAATGTTACTGCCAAAATCACAAAAATCAGCAGGATGATATTCATAGTTTTCTTGCGCTTAATGTCTTTTTTTAGTATTCGTAAAAACATTTTACTACTCCTTTTCATTTTTGTGATTCCATTATGACATGTAAATTATTAAATAATCCTTAAATACACGAACTTAAAAATATGTTTTTATTTTCATTATGCACTGTCAATAAAACGGAGGGGAATCTGTACACAGGTTCTCCTCCGTTTTCTTAAGCTTATGATGCTGCGTATAAACTGCTATATCAGTTATACCCCTTCTACCTTTAATACCGATTATGCACATCCTCCGCAAAGCACATCAAGTCCTTAACTTCAATCACCCTTCCGTCGTCCAGAACCGCTTGTCCACTCATGCGCCCGAACACTTGATGCTGGTCTGTCTCAATAATCACAGCCGCCGTCTTTGCCTTCCGGTCAAGCACCGGCAGGAAATCCATCTCAAACCTTTTGTCACTGGACGTAAATTTCCAAGGCTTCATATAATCCCCTTTTGGGATATGGAACGTCACATCATCCAGCTTATGCACCCTTCCGTCATAGTGCAGCACATTCTCAGATGCCGCAGAAGTATCCCCGAACCCGTATCCAATATTGAACCCAAAGGGCTTACCCTCAATCATACAATTACCGGACCCCCAGTACCAGCGGTTATCATAAGTCCACACACCTCTGCCCCAGTCCAGGGTTCCAAAATCCGTCTCAGGACAAAAGGTATATGTCTTCCCATCATACCTCATACTTCCGCTGGCAGACATACAGTTAATCTTCTGGTTATAATAGAACGCCCTCTTATCTTCCTTCCACGGCGTAGCGATTACCATGGTATCCATCTGGGGCTGCCTCAGAGTAATATTGCATTCAAAATCCTTTCCCTGATAGAAATTCCGGAATTTGCACAGAAGCCTCCGTCTGCCCTCCCCATTGCGAAACTCAATGTGAAGCCTCTTATCATGGTAAATCGTATCCCCCTCCTTTGAGGTGGATGGCATATGAAGCCTTCCCATGGGAAATGGATTAAGAATTGTCTCTGTGTGCTCCCATCCCTCTTTAAAATTCAAAAGGGACACAGACTGCAAACCGATGTAACCGTCGTCCGAAACGGTAAACGCGCCTGCAAAATCCTCATTTAACACCAGATAATAATCCCACTCCTTGATACGAAATGCCGGTGCTTTAATCTTGGTACGGTCATAACACTGGACTAACTGTCTGGACCATCCCGCTTCCCGCAGAGAGCCGTCCTCCTTTAATAAGGGCTGCCTCCTTGTTACCTCGTGGTTCCTCATAGTTCTTCTCCTCTCTTTGAACTTCCATTTTCTTAATTGTAGCACAAAAATAGGAGTTGACACAAAAAAGTTTGAAAATTTTAATTACACAACCACTTTCATACAGATAAAATCCGCCCCGTTCATCTTCTCCATACTCACAACAATCTCCCCATGATACCGTCCAATCAGCATCTTGGCATTATAAAGTCCCAGACCATGGCGGTCAGAATCCTTCTTGGTTGAATAGCCCTTCTCAAAAAATCTATGGATATTCTTAAGCTTCATGCCCTGTAGCTGATTCTTAATCAGAAAAACCAATCTGTCATTCTCTGAATCCAGTTCCATCACTACACGATTCATTTCCTTTGTACATGCTTCATAAGCATTATCCACCAGCGTACCCACAATCTCAATCAGATGATGCTCTGAGATTCCGGAGATAATCTCAAGGCTCTTTACCTCCACCTCCGTCTTAATAAAGGACGGGGCGCGGACAATCTTACTGTAGAGGAAGCCCGCCAGCACCTTATCGCTGATACGAAGAAGGGGCAGATATCTCCTGCTGTCGTCATCTCGAATTACCTCTGTAATATATGCCGACTGACGCGCCACCAGCTCCTCGTAATCGTTCACTGTCAGATGCATATTCAATATTGCATTGACATGGTTATCAAACTCATGCTGCTTGGCGCGTATCTCCTTGACTAACTCCTCTAGGGGACGGATATAATGCTTATAAAGCTTAAGCTCTGATTCCTTCTGCTGCATCAGGAGATAGTTTCTTCTCCAGTCAATAATCCCCCAGATTTCCACCACGGTAAGCAGCAGGAACATAGTAAATATCCGATAGTCAAACGTACCGCTGACCAGAAAATCCACAATAAGATATACTGACACCAGCATCGCAAGAACACAGAAGATACGGTATAAAAATTTTCTCGCCCAGTTAGCCACTCACAAGCCTCCCTATCTCTGCCTTATATGTGACGCCAATCTCAATCACATCCCCACAGTCCCTAAGCTTCACAATACGGTTCACTGTATCGAAGTACTCCACCTCCCGCCGGTTCACGGCAAATATTCGATGGCATTGCAGAAACATCCCTTCCGGAACCTTTAACAGAATCTGCTTAAGCGTCACATAAGGCACTTTCCAGTCCTCCCCCTTCATATGAAGGCACACCCCCCTGTGTACTGCCTCTATGTAGAGAATATCCTCACATCTGACCTGATAATTGACGCCGTCCCGCTTTACCATAATTGAAGGCGGTTCCTCCTGTTTCTCCTGGTCAAGCACCTTCCTCACCACTTCTCTTACCTGTTCTGGATGAAAGGGCTTCATAATGTACTGATAACAGTGTAATTCCCTGTATGCCTGCATTTCCATGGCTCCTACGGAAGTAACCATGACAACCGGAGTAAATGTATAACGGAATTGTTCCCTCAGCTCTCTTGCAAACAAAATTCCTCCAATATCCTCCCGATTCTCACCGCCTAAATTCACGTCCAGCAGGAATAATCCATATCGGATGTTCATGGCCAAAAATTCTTTTGCTTCTTCATAAGAAGAAGCAGCATGAACACAGATATTCTCTGAATACTCTGTCAGTATCTTTTTTAGGGCTTCCAATGAAGCCCTGTCATCCTCCAGAATCAATACGTGTGTCATACTGCCGCCTCCTTCTGCTTTCAAAGACTTACTCTGCCATAACCTCCTTGGCGCTCTTAACCAGTCCTGCAATTCCTTGAATCTCTGACGGGATAATAATCTTCGTCGCTTTACCGTCTGCCGCTTTCTCGAATGCTTCCAAACTCTTCATGGTCAGTACCGCCTCATCCGCTCCTGCTTCCTTCAGGAAACGGATACCGTCTGCATTGGCCTTCTGTACCTTCAAAATGGCTTCCGCCTCACCTTCGGCCTCACGAATCATGGCTTCCTTTTGGGCCTCTGCACGCAGGATGGCCGCCTGCTTCTCCGCCTCTGCATCCAGAATTGCCGACTCCTTGTTACCTTCCGCCACAAGAATGGTTGACTTCTTCTCACCTTCCGCCCTAAGAATTGCCTCACGGCGTTCACGCTCTGCCTTCATCTGCTTCTCCATGGCATCCTGAATCGCTGCCGGCGGAATAATGTTCTTTAACTCTACACGGTTTACCTTGATTCCCCAGGGATCTGTAGCCACGTCAAGGGATGCACGCATCTTCGTATTAATGGTCTCTCTGGAGGTCAATGTCTGGTCAAGCTCCAAATCACCGATAATGTTACGCAGAGTCGTTGCCGTCAGATTCTCAATCGCCATAATAGGATTCGCCACACCATAGCAGAACATCTTTGGGTCTGTAATCTGATAGAATACAACCGTGTCAATCCGCATGGTAACATTATCCTTTGTGATTACTGGCTGGGGTGCGAAATCTACAACCTGCTCTTTTAAGTCAACCCGTCTTGCTACCCTGTCGATAATCGGCAGTTTAAAATGAAGTCCTGTACTCCATGTGGCCTGGTAGGCGCCCAGACGCTCTACAACTATTGCCCTCGCCTGAGGTACAATCTTGATACAGGAAATCAGAAGCATCAAAACGATAAGAACCACTATAACTACCACAAATAAACCAATAAAACCATTACTCATTCCTCTACTCATTCCTATTCCTCCTCATACTTTCTTACAATCAGCTTCACACCTGATATGTTCACTACCTTGGCCAGCGTCTCAGGCTCAAGAATCTCCTGCTCATCCTCTGCCCGCACGGTCCACTCCTGCCCGTTCACCACAGCCATCCCCGTCTGTCTGATGTTATCCACTCTCTCTGCGATGCGGATGGTCTTACCGATAATCCCCTCGTAATTCGTCTTCTCCCGCTGCGTATTGATGAACCTCACCGCAAAGGGCCTTGTGAAGATGAGAAGAACAAAGGTTACGATAAAAAATGCGACGACCTGCCACACCAGGGAAAGCCCCAGGATATTCAAGATCAGCGCCGCCAGCGCACCGCCGGCCGCCCAGATACTTGTAAGACCCACGGTGATGATCTCAATAACCAGCAGAATGATCAGAAGCCCAAGCCAGGCAATCGTAATATAACTGTCCTGCATCACCATATGTTCACTTCCTTTCTGTTGAACCTATGGTAACAAACTTCTATGAAGGATTCAATAGATATTGCGCGAATACGGTGATTTCATGATTGAATGACTAATTTTTACTGGATATTTCCCCCATACTTCTGTATAATAGTGAGGAACCAAACCAGCAGTCTGTCTGGCAGATTGGCTGCAAATACAAGGAGGGATTCACATGAGTAAAATCGAAGAAGTCCGCGGCGATATGGTCAAGGCCATGAAAGCCGGCGACAAAGAAACCAAGGAAACACTGTCTATGCTGCTTGCCGCCCTTAAGAATAAAGCAATCGACAAACGGGACGACCTGACTGAAGAAGAAGAAACTCAGGTAATCATGAAGGAAATCAAGCAGACGAAGGAAACACTGGAGATGACCCCTTCCGACCGCACAGAGATTATCGAGGACTGCAACAAACGGCTCGCTGTCTTAGAGCAGTACGCGCCGAAAATGATGGATGAAGCCGAAATCCGTAATGTAATTTCCGCCACTTTGAAGGAGGTAGGAGTGGAAGCCCCCACAGCCAAGGACAAGGGCAAGATTATGAAGGTTCTGATGCCCAAGGTCAAAGGCAAGGCCGACGGCAAACTGGTAAATGAGCTGCTCTCCACCTTTATGCAGTAGCTGCTCATTCCCTGTGTATAAAAATGGAAAGCTCAGTCTGTCCTCCAACAGATTAGCTTTCCATTTTAGTTTCTCTTAATCGGCGTTCTCCTCCGCCTCTTTCTTTGCATCCGCCACGTCGTCCGTCTCTACGTTATTAGAATAAGGGTCTTTTACTTCTTCTCTTATGGTAACCTTAAGATCTTTGAAATCTATCTTCTTCCAGACCTCTTGATCCACCTTAATATCCGCATCCTTGCGCCACTCCTTACAAGTATCGGCATACAACTCCTGCTTTCTGTCGTTCACAATGGTATCCTTCCTTGCGTCCGTCGCCTCACGGTCCAGCATACTTGTGACCTTTGCCACATAACAGCCATAGTCCGACTTTACAACACCGGTAATCTCTCCCTCATTTAGCTTGTCTACTTCCTTAATCAGAGCCTCCGCCGGACTTTTTGACTCAGAATCAAAGGTGCCTTTTTCTACCTCCAACTCCTTCTCCTTGGCATAGGCTTCAAAATCCTCGGCATCCTTCACGCCCTTGGCAAATTCCTCCGCCTTTTTGTCAACCTCTTTCTTCTCCTTATCGGTCATGTCCTTGGTATTACCGTCCTCATCCTTTGTCTTATAGGAAAATAACACATACTGCATACTCTTCTGTGCAGCCTCCTCGTCTGATACCTCCGTATCAGCGCCCTCCTGAATCTTACTTTGCATCTTCTTCTGAATTGCCATCAGTGTCATGACACGCTTTACCGTCTCCTCAGAGCCAGACACCTTCTCCTTATCCTCCAGCGCGTTCACAGAATCGAACTTCTTGGCAGCATCCTCTATGATCTTCTTTTCTTCATCGGAAAGGGACATGTCATAATCCTTCATATGGGCTTCCAGAACCACCATATCCTCCAGACTCTCAAGCACCGAATCCTTTACAGATTCTTCATAGGTCTTCCCCTCAGCCGCCTCACTGTTCCACATATCCTCTCCCAAATACGCTGAATAGTAAGTCTCATACTGGGCCTGCACATACCTTGCATAAAAATTCGCAATGTCAGCCGTAACCTTCTGTTCTCCCACCGTCATAACTACTTCATCTTCTTCAAATGAACTGCATCCGGCAAGAGAAAATACACCAAGCAGCCCTGCCATCAACAGCATCAAAAATTTCTTCTTCATCTCTATATACCTCCTTCGTATCATCCCTTAAAGCCTATCGACATACTTCCACATTATATCCCTTTTTTACTGCTCAATCAATCCCTTCATGCCAATTAACACATTTTTCACAACTGTAAGGGCATCGGGGCTTTTTCCCTTCTGCATCCTGCCCTTTTTCTCATAGATAAAACAGGGCTGGTCTCCGTCTGTCTTGAGGGTCAAATCTCCCCGAAATTCATTTATCAGTAAAGGAATCTTCCCTGGCACAAGCTTCGCCTTCTCATACATGGTAAAATAATATGTCTCGCCTTTTTGCTCCACGGAAGTGACATAGACGCTGTGGGCCAGAGCCTTTAAACCAGCCGCCTCCAAAAGCTTTTCCACCTTCTTTGGAATATCCCCGAAACGGTCCGTCAACTCCTCGGTCATGTCTTCCTTTTCTTCTTCATTTTCAATGGCTGCAATCCGCTTATAGATATCTAACTTCTGGTACTCATTGGGGATATAGGAGTCTGGGATAAACGCGTCCACGTTCAAATCCAGCGTCGTCACATAGGTTTCCTCCTCCATCTCACCCTTTAAGTGGCGGACGGCCTCGTTGAGCATCTTGCAATACATATCATATCCCACAGCCTCCATATGGCCATGCTGCTCTGCCCCCAGAAGATTGCCTGCGCCGCGAATCTCCAAATCTCTCATGGCAATCTTGAACCCAGAGCCAAGGTCTGTAAATTCGCGGATGGCCGCAAGACGTTTTTCCGCAATCTCCTTTAACATCTTGTCTCTGCGGTACAGAAGGAATGCGTACGCCATACGGTTAGAGCGCCCCACTCTTCCCCGAAGCTGATAGAGCTGTGACAGCCCCAGCCGGTCTGAATCGTGAATAATCATGGTGTTGACGTTGGAAATGTCAAGCCCCGTCTCAATGATGGTGGTGGATACCAGCACGTCGATTTCCCCGTTAATAAATTCATACATAATCTTCTCAAGCTGGTGCTCCTTCATCTGCCCATGGGCAAACTCCACGGAAACCTCCGGAACCAACTTCTGGATATGAGCCGTCACCTCTGCTATATCCTCCACCCGATTATACACATAGTAGACCTGCCCTTGTCTCGCACATTCCCGCTCAATAGCCTCCCGCACCATCTCGTCATTGTATTCCATCACATAAGTCTGAATTGGCATACGGTCATTGGGCGCCTCCTCCAGAACACTCATATCCCGAATCCCAATCAGGCTCATATGGAGTGTACGGGGAATCGGCGTTGCCGTCAGCGTCAGCACGTCCACATTTTCCTTAAGCTTCTTAATCTTCTCCTTGTGCTGTACGCCGAAGCGCTGTTCCTCGTCGATAATCAAAAGCCCAAGGTCTTTAAACTTCAAGTCGTCTCCCAAAACCCTGTGGGTGCCGACTACAATATCCACCAGCCCCCGCTTCGTATCCTCTATTGTTTTCTTCTGCTGGGCAGGCGTCCGGAAACGGCACATCAAATCCACCCTTACCGGAAAATCCTTCATCCGCTGTAAAAATGTATTATAGTGCTGCTGGGCCAGAATGGTGGTTGGCACCAGGTACACCACTTGCTTATCCTCCTGTACTGCCTTAAACGCCGCACGAATGGCAATCTCTGTCTTTCCAAAGCCTACATCCCCGCAAATCAGACGATCCATAATCTTATGGCTCTGCATATCCCGCTTTACAGCTTCGATTGCCAAAAGCTGGTCCTCCGTCTCCTCAAATGGAAACATTTCCTCGAATTCCTTCTGCCAGATTGTATCCTCCCCGTACACATAGCCTTCTTGCTTCTGTCTTGCTGCGTACAGCTTTACCAAATCCCTGGCAATCTCCCGCACCGCTCCTTTAACCCGTGTTTTCGTCCGGTTCCACTCCTGGGTTCCAAGACGGTTAAGTTTGGGTTTCTTTGCATCCGCATTGGCATACTTCTGAATCAGGTCAAGCTGTGTCGCCGGAATATATAAGTTGCCTCCCTTGGCATAGGAAATCTTCATATAATCCTTGGAAATCTTATCTACCTCAATCTTCTCGATTCCCTGATAGATTCCCAGTCCATGATTCTCATGGACCACATAATCCCCTGGCTTTAACTCGGAAAATTCCTGAATTCTACGCCCCTCGTAGAGCTTGCGTTTTTTCTTCTTTTTTACCTTCCCGAAAATGTCTGTCTCTGAGATCACCGTATACTTAATCATCGGGTACTCATACCCTGTGGCCACATGGCCGTAAGCCGTCATAATCTCGCCAGGAGCAGCCTCCCGATTCAAATCATCACTGTAAAAGCTGCTTAAGTTATAGTCTCTTAAGTCCTCCGCCAACCGCTTCGCCCTGGTACGTGAGCCGGAAAGCAAAACCACCCGATACCCGTTTCTCTTTAACCGCTTCAAATCCCGCGTCAGCATATCGAAGCTGCTGTTATACGGATTGACAGTTTTTGCCTGAAGGCTTAGAGAGCCTCTGGTTTCCAGAACTTTACAGCGCATATCCAGCGCAAAAAATCCGATACTACTGTAAGCGTTCATCTTGCGCAGAATTTCTTCTGTGCCAAAGAGGAGCACCTCCCCCTCCGTCATCTCGCAGCCGTTCTCCACCCGCTTTTTCTGGGCCTCCATGAACTCTGCTTCCACGCCCTCCCCCTTCTCTCGAAGCCTGACAGGTTCATCCAAAAACAAGATGGTTTCGTCCACAGGGAAATAATCCAGAAATGATACCCGACGTTCCCCATCCTGGGGGAATTCCACCGCCGGACAGATAGAAATCTCCGTCAGATTCTCAATCGACCTCTGAGTCTCAACGTCAAAGGTACGAATGGAGTCCACCTCGTCCCCCCACATCTCGATACGCACAGGAAGTTCTTCTGTCAGAGGGTACACATCCAGGATTCCGCCCCGAATGGCAAACTGCCCAAAGCTCTCAATCTGAACCTCCCTGTCATAACCAAGTTCTATAAGCCGCTTTTGCATCTCCCCAAGGTCCAGAACGCTGTCATTCTTAATATGAAGAAATCTCTCTCCGATTACCTCCTTGGGAGCCAGAGAATCTAAGAAGGCGTCGAAGCTTGTCACAACCGTCATAGGCTTTTCTTCCTCCAGCGCCTGAAGGACCTCCATGCGCTGGCGAAGTAACTCCTTACTGCGAAGATCCGCCTGGTAAAACAACAAATCCTTCGCCGGATACAGATAGGTCTGAGAATCAAGGAAATGGTATTCCTCATAAATCTGCTTTGCCTTAAGCTCACTGGAGCAAGCGATGACTTTATATTTCAAGCCATCGCCAAGAGCATACATCATATGTGTCTTTTGGGAATTGACGCATCCGCAGACACGTATCATTCCCGATTCCTTTGTCCGATTCTTATAAAGTTCTTCAAACTCCGCCAACTCATTTAACGGCGCGATTAAGGCTTGCATCCTTATGCCTCCTTCTTCGGCTTTACCTTCCTGTTATATAGGTTCATAGCAGGCTCCATTCCCTCCTCAAGAATCGTCAAAACCGCACAGACCGCCCGCTGGTAGCCTTCCTCCATAAGTTCTCTCTCTGCTTTGGAAAAATGTCCGAGCACATAATCCGCAAGGTCGTAGTTCTTCGGCTTCTCTCCTACTCCCACCTTGATACGCCCAAACACCTCTGTGCCAAGATTCGAGATAATATTCTTGATTCCATTGTGTCCGCCTGCACTTCCCTTCTTGCGGACACGAATCTGTCCCACATCCAGGCTCACGTCATCATAGATTACCAAAAGCTCATCTTCTGGATCTGACTTATAATAATCCAAAAGCCCACGGATACTCTCCCCGCTGAGATTCATATAGGTCTGGGGTTTTGCCAGAAGCACCTTCCTGCCGCAGATTATCCCCTTTCCGATATATGCCCGATTTTTTCTAGTATCCACAGAAATATTATATTTGTCCGCAAGGACATCTATGACATTAAAACCCACATTATGCCTGGTTCCTTCATACTGCAATGTAGGATTCCCAAGCCCTGCAATGATATACATGTTTTCTTCACCTCGAATTCCTATTATACAAGAAGCAGGTTCATTTGTCACGCAAAAAGAAATGAATAATTTTCCTTCTTTTCTCATACATTATAGAAAACCAAATATCATACCCAATACAGGAGGCAGTTTATGAGTTCCAGAACAAAAATAGTCGTATTGCATATGAAGGAGATTATCTACACGGCGGTATTTGCAGCTTTGGCAGTCCTTTTGATTGTACTGCTTATGTTCATGTTCCTTCCTAAGAATAAAGAGGCCAGAACCAACGAAGAAAAATACATGCCTGGAGTCTACACCTCCACAGTCACCCTGAATAATACCGCTCTTGAGGTGGAGGTCACAGTGGATGAAGCCCACATCAACTCCATTCGCTTCTCCAACCTGGACGAAACCGTAGCAACCATGTTTCCCTTAATCCAGCCGGCGATAGAAGATATTGCAGAGCAGGTATATGACCATCAGTCCTTAGAAAATATCCAGTATTCCGAAGATAATCCCTATACCTCTCAGGTAATCATCAATGCAATCGAAGAAGCGCTGAAAAAAGCCGAAACTACCAAGTAGTTACGGCTTTTTATTCATGCAATATACAGCCCTATCCTTCCACAATCAGATATCTTCCTCCAGAAAGGGCAAATACCTCTGACGCTTCCTCTAACTCCTCGGCAGACATTCCCTCCACATCAACGCCCTCTTCCTTCAAAAATTCCTTCACTTCCCCGATACTGTCCACAACAACCGCCATACAGTCCTCAAGAAATGCCTCTGCTTCCGCAAGCGTCTCTGCTACCGGCTCGTCAAATAACTGTCCCTGCTTTTTAATAAATGTTTTCAGGCAATCTTCATCATACTCATACATCTTCCTTCTTCCTCCCTTTATGGTATTAAGCTGATGACCTTTCGCACCAACGGATGCTTCCTAAATACTAAGCAACTCTTCTGGCGCGTCAATAATTGTCTCCGCTTCGGCGTCTGCCAAGACCTCTCTGCTGCGAAATCCCCATGAGACTCCAATGGTCCTGACACCTGCATTCTTCCCTGTACGGATATCTACCTCAGAATCACCCACATACAGACATTCTTCCTTCGCTACGCCAAGCGCCTCCATTAATCGGTACACCCCTTCGGCAGAAGGCTTCCTGGCAATCCCCTCCTGCTGTCCCTGAACGCAGTCAAAGACATCCTCTCCAAAGACCTCTCTGACCACCTTCACAGTCTGCATATGTGGCTTATTAGACAGGACCCCAAGCCTCATTCCCCGTCTTTTAAGCTCAACAAGCATTTCCCTGACACCTTCGTAGGGTGTTACATGATATGTACAGTTGGCGTCAAATATACGTCCATAAACCTCCATCCCCTCGTCAAGCCTGCTGCCGTCTGTTTCACCTGCCGCCTTAAGGGCTTTTTCCATCAAAGCCCTGGCGCCGTTGCCTACAAACCTGCGGCATTCATCCGACGTGATAGGCGAAAGTCCCATCTCCTTTAACGTCTCCCCTACCGAGTAAGCTAAAGATTCCAGTGTGTCAGTCAGTGTTCCGTCTAAGTCAAATATGCATGCTTTCATAATGTAAATATCCTCCATGCCATTATCATAGTATAGACATAGGAAAAATGCAAGTAGGAGATAACTTCAGATAACAGAATCTTAGATCGCCTGAGAGACAAAAAGAGGGATCCGCCATACTGTATCGGATCCCACTTGTTTGATAGATCACGCTCCGGAGG
>ERZ808028.795-NODE-795-length-22690-cov-12.768319_pt1 | contig 22690 bp, 27 predicted proteins | sample MGYA00380184_ERZ808028 | MGnify/ENA primary metagenome ERZ808028 (study PRJEB31490, sample SAMN06133397) | mouse gut metagenome | isolation source: J8_1 | host: mice | place: China: Chengdu | collected 2015-05 ...
ATATAAATTAAGCCGTCAGAACACTTATCTGACGGCTTAATTGCGGTGCTTTCATACCCAAAGTTCAGAAAGAACCCGTCTGCACTTTTTCTGTTCGTATTCTTTTTGCCGTTCCTCCTGCTGCTTTCTGCGCTCCTGCTCCAATTTTTCAGCATAAAGCCTCCGCTCTCTGTCTGCCCCTTCTTCATAGAGCGTAGCATGCTGAAATGGAATCTCTTTCCTTGTCAAATACTGTTCTGCTCCTTTTTGGCACATTGCCATTGCCATATAAATATCGGGTCCATAGGTGCCTATATGGCAGTCTAAAAACAGGTATTCTCCGCTGCCAACCCGTTTTTTTACCTCTTCTGAATGCAGTGCCCACCAACTCTGCCATGCCGCAGAGTCTATACGGCATTCTGCAAGACGTATGAACTGGTCTGTAAATTCCTGTTCAAAAGTCATGATATCGTCCCCTCCATTGCTATATCCGCACCAGTCCCACAGCCTGTTCAAATGCCTCTATAGATTCCGCTCTTGCGGCGGCTTTATGCCATTTTTTCAATAATTCTAAATCCGTCTGTTGCAGAATGCAGGTTTTGAGTGAATCTGAAAGTTCTCCAAGATCTTCAAGAAGTTCAATTACAGCTTCTGCCCGGTCTTCCGCTTTGCCCTCTTTTCTTCCCTCTGCCTTTTCTTTATTTAAAAGTCTTTCAAATGAACTGCACATATCTTTCTCATCTCCCTTTCTTAACTGTTCTATCCATTCTCCCCGTTCTTTTTCGTTCAGTTTCCGTATGACATTTGAAAACCATGTAATCCATTCATTTAAGTCATTTGTATCCATTGTTCTGATCCGGTGCATCAGTCCTGCGATGCCGTCTGTCCATTCCTGCCTTGTCCGTTTCCTGTCTGCCAGAAATATGTTGTCGATCAGTGTGTTTGAATTGCTGATTTCGGATTCTGTGAGCTTATTGACGGATACAAGTGCATATTCAAAGTCTACAACATATTTCCCAAACAGCTCCGCCTGATCAATAATCTGGCTAAATCTGCACGGTGCAGTCCAGCTGTGCTCGCCGTTATACAGGACAATGGGCATGATGGCTGGCAGCCTGTAATCCTTCCTGCTGCGTTCATTTTTATCACAGTTTTTAAAGTAATCCAGCCAGATTGCCGTCATATATACTAGTAACCGAAAGGGCATAGTAAAATCATTGAAACTTTGCAGCTCAAAAAGGAAGAACAAATATATGACGCCTTTCGTTGTATACACCTTATAGACTAAATCAGATTCATAGGTATCAAACTGGTCTGTAATAAATTCTTTGTCAATCAGTTCCAAATCTTTTTCTTCGAGAGCCATCATCCAGTCAAGCGCGATGTATTTTTTGATAAAATCTAGGAAATTCTTTTTGATCGAAAATATCCTCTTGTATCCCTTGTCATGCGCATTGTCAGTATGATTTTTCTGTGTGTGTTCTTTATCCTGCATAGTCATGTATTCTGCTGCTCTCCTGTTCTGGTAAGTTTTTATGAGTGCTGTTTTTTCCTTACGGAGGATATTTTATCTCCTGTAATCATAGTATCACAGGTATTCTGAAGTTTCAATCAACAGTATCTCGTTAATTCTACATCGAACCTACAGTGAATCCCGAAAGTTTAACACTTGTTGAGCGAATAGAGGCTGCACAAAATGCATCAAATTATGTCGGAAATAACCGGCTGAATTTGTATATAAAAAAGCAGCCACACGGTAGCAATTTTCTACTGTATAGTTGCTTTTTCTCGGCTTGAGGGGTTGGCACGGGGTTACTCACTCTTTATTGGCGGTTGTTGATAGAGCTTTCTGTTCACTTCTTTTTTCAAAATTTCGATCTCTGCTTTTGCAGCTTCTACACCGCCGTTTTCTAATTGGCGCTCTATTCGCTCGATAATAGATAACTGATCGAACAAATTACCATTGTATTCCTTTTCATTAGATGGCATACCACTCGCCTCCTTCACAATTAAGAAACTCGTTTTTGTTATATGGATAGTATATCACATATGAACTATGATATCTATATTTTTCCTGTTAAATTCAATATAATATCCAAAAAGTACAAACCTGTATGCAGTTGCGGTGTATCTGATCTATATTGCGGTATATTTTATCGGACATCATTATTTTGAAATATGGAATGCATCTGTGATTTTCTCGGAATTTCTGATTGCGACTGCAATTGTCATCTTGATCTGTGTTCAGAAGCTGGGCCGGAAAGAATAGGGATATTGGAGCAAAAGGAGTTTGGCGCATTTGGTATACTTGCGCACAACTCCTTTTGTCAAATATAATTTATTTTTTTCGATGAATTTTACTGCGCTGCTGTTTACGTTGTAATTTTTTGGATAATGTGTTTGTCGTTTTCTCTTTCTCTTTTCTGGATTGGATTCTTTTCTCTGCAACAAAAACATAATATCCGTCTATTTCATGAACCCTAACGCCACCAAAGATAGAAGTCAGCTTATTTTTGTACCAGTCAAGTCTCTTTGTAACCATAACCAGTTTTCCGCCTATAACCAATTTTTTATACCCAACCTCAATAAAATGTTTTGGAACAGAAAAATCTGCGTGATAGGGTGGATTAGACAATATCAGTGTAAAATCCCCTTCTTCTATATTATTGTAGCCATCACTCACTCTAATTCTAATATTGGGCACATGGTTCCTGCGCAAATTCATTGTTGCATACGCTATCGCCTGCTCAGAAACATCACACATTACGACGTTTTCTTCACCGATCAGTTTGCCTGCTAGTATACCTACAATGCCATATCCACAACCCAAATCCAGTACTTTATCATACGGTGAGAAATCTACAACTGATAACATGGCTAATGTACCATTGTCAATCGAATTGGGCGAAAAAATTGAAGGTGACGTTTCAAATACCATATCAACATCTTTAATTCTTGTAGAAATCATCTGTTATGCCTCCAAATGCCAAGTGTTTATGAATTCTTTATCGTTATTATCTTACCACAAAAGCCTACACAATGCCATGATATTGAATGTCTTTCATTGCTTATATGGCAATGATCACTTGAAGTCAGACATCTCTATCCCCTCGATTGATAGATTTATTTTTTTGAAAACTGCATCACTGCTTAAAATATAGATCTCATTTTTCCCTTGTTCAAACAATATTGTTTCATCTGCCTGCATGTTATCGCTGTCGCATAAAACATGTTTTGTACCGTCTGGACTGATCTGTACAAGCTGGTATGTACCTGTCTCTAATACAATGTTATAGGAAATGGTAACTTCTTTTTCCTGCCCTAAATCAACTGAAAACAACTTACTGTCCTCGTTTACCTGCACATCTTTTCCCTTTAAAATGGAGTGGTCAGAGGAGGTCCACCCTCTTTTCAGAGATTTTCCAACAATGCTTTTCGAATTTTCAGTGCTGTTTGACGCTGCATCACTAGATAGTTCTAATGATTCTTCTGGCATCGTTTCGCTGTTTGCATCTTGCGGCTTGCTAGACGAAGTTTCACCGGTCAAATCTGACTGTTCTTCTGACATCGTTTCGCTGTCTGGACCTTGCATATTGTGCTTGCCAACAAGCATAAAATGTGTTTCTCCGTTGTTGTCTGTATAAAATTCAAATACGTTGTGGTCTCCAATTTTACATGCTGTGAGCAAGGCACACAGCGAAAGTCCCAACATAAATACACAGCTTTTTTGATAAGTTCTTTTCATAATACGCACTCCCCCTCATCTTTCTATCCTGATACAACATAAGTTTAGAGATTCAAAATATTACAGTACTTTTCATAATAGCCCTCAATCCTGCTTCTGGCAATTCCTGCTTGATATCCTTTTTCGATCTCATCGGAATAAATGCTGGTATCAAACGGCAAAAAATGACCTTTCTCTGCTGGAACAATCTCAAAAGTATTTTCATCTATAGATTTCACATTCTGCATCTGCGCTATACTTTGCCGTATTTTGCCGGAAGTCGGTGTGATGACTCCTTGACTTTTTGGTTTTGGTATCTGCATTTTTTGGTAAAAATCCTGTATATCCTTTACTGTAAACTGCTCGATTCCATAATAATAAAACATGAGAACAAGTTCTTCGAGCTGTAAGCTAAATGGCAAACAAGAGAAATCAACCTCAAATGATTTACAGTAATAAATAACTTCTTTCTTGTTTAATTTTGTCCAATCCATGTTTTCCCTCCCTTAGGAACTGTAAAAAATATCCTGCGCAAGTTGCACCGGTTATTTTCCTACAGTTCCTTATTTCAAGTCACAATTTAATTGTTCAAGAATTGTTTCGTACATCTCCGCCCAGTCAGAAAACCCGTTGTTCTTGAACAAAACGATAACATTTTGGATCTGCTGCAACAATTGTTCCTGCGTTATGGTAATCCAATAGTTATCACATTGATAAAAATCATTCTCGAGCCATTCATAGCGTTCATATGCTTGTTTGTTCGCATCTATGCCCCATTCATAGACCTCTACTGGTCCAAAACATCCTTTTGAGATGAGAATGATATTTCCGTCCTGATTTGGCATAAGTTTGGGTTTGTTATAAACCCATTTTTCAATATACACGGTTTTATTATTCAAATGCATTCTAAATTCTTTTCCTTTTGATATAATTCGTTAAAATAAGCGTTCTTTTCCAACAGCTCAGAAAAAGTTCCACTGCCGACAATACTTCCCTCCCGAAAGACATAGATTTTGTCAAAATCGCGAATGGAAGTTAGGCGGTGGGCAATTGCAATCACGGTTGCATCTTTTACCTGTGCCAAAACATTTTTCATAACAATGTGCTCTGTGACATTGTCGAGCGCGGATGTCGCTTCATCCAAAACGACAATCTCTGCATGGTCAAACCATAGTCTAGCCAGTGCAAGCCGCTGCTTCTCACCGCCAGACAGACAAGCTCCCTTCTCACCGATTCTCGTGTCAAGACCACAGTCCAAAGCTGCAAGCAGTGGCAGCAGTTGTATATTTTCGAGACTCGTATGAAGTTCGTCCTCTAGGACTTCCTTCTCAAAAACCAGATTTTCTCTGATTGTACCATCAAATACGGGTGTGTCCTGAGAGAAATAAGACACCTTTTCATACAGCGATTCCAGCGAGAACCTTTTTAATGGTTTATCATCAATCAGAATTTCGCCAGACTCATACTTGAGCAAGCCGATTAATATTTTTGCCAATGTCGATTTTCCAGAACCGGACTCCCCGACAAATGCCACCTTTTTCCCCTTCTGAATTGTCAGACTCACATCGTTTAGTATTTTCTTGTTATTTTCTGCGATATTTTCATGACAATAAGCAAATGAAACGTTTTCAACACGAATTTCATTAGAGAATGTATCAAAAAGTTCTCCTTCCTGTAGTTGCCTGTCCTCCTTCAAATCCAGCAGTCCTTCAAACCGTACCCATGCAGCTTTGTCCAATTTGTACTGAATATATATGACATTTAATATGGCAATGGGCGTGTATGCGTTGTCAATCAGCGTGATGAGCGCAACGACAGAACCAACGGACAACTGGCGGTTGTTCCACGCATAGACCATAAGCCCGATATCCAAGCAGGCAACCAACAAGGCAAATATGGTGAAAAAGGCTTCATGTATCATGGTCATTTTGACTTTTGATGCCACGATGCTTCGCTTGGCACGAGACGCCTTATGAAGCTCGGTTGGAAATTGATGCTTCATGCGAAAAACAGGCATTTCCATAAAGCCCCGCACGAGGAAATGATTGAGCTGCTCCTCGTTGTTCAATATCTTTTCTTTAATCTGATACAGTCCCTTCAGTAATAAATTAGTCACAATAAAAACTACGACATACCCTGCAAGCAGAAAATATGTTATCTTGGGGTCGATTTTCCAGATAAAAAATAAGCTGAACAAAATCGTTGGAAGTATTTGTCTGACAACGCAGAACCAAAAGTTATAGAGGACTCCTTTCCCTGCATTGGCGCCGTTTTCAATCTGCTGTACTAATTTCCCTGTGCCGAGCTTTTGGTATTCCGCATAATCCATTCTGCCAATTTTCTGTAATGCCAGCAGTTTAAAATCCAGATAAATCTCATTGGACAGCTTTGCCGTCGGGTACTCATCCAGATAATTCATTCCATAATTGATAACAAGCACCGCACCGTACAACAGTATTCCAGAAATGGTTATTGTTCGTTCTGTCAGACCGTCTACAATCCTTTGAAAATAGTCCGCCTTATAATTTGCCATAAATGCATTCAATAATCCAATTGCCAGATATACAAGAACCCAAATTTTATTTTTTCTTACAATTTCTTTCATATAGCGCATAACTGTACTCCTTTACTAAATTCAATCATTCTGCCACCTATTCGTGTCTTTGAATCAGTACAGTTGCGACTGTCAGCAAGTTCAAAGTTCCTCAGCACAATCTGCTAACAGTTTTAATCAACTGTACTGAGTAGTTATCTCGGATTAATTTCTTCAAGTGTATTCACCTCCAATGTTGTTTGAATCTATATTGTATTTCTTCTTAACCATTAAGACATCGCCTGAAAAACGTCTATACTATCGGCATGATATCCACACTGCTGTTCATATTCCTCAGAGTGAAAGGCTGTGACAATAACTTGTTGTATCTAAAATGAATCAATGCTGCAAACCTCCTCTTCAGGAATACCTCTGTACAAACTTGTATCCTGTCTGCTTTTATTAATCTCATTTAACTTTGCATTAAAACGTTTATCTTTTGCATATGCTAGGACATAGATTACATCATTGTCTAGTGCTTGTCTGTTTCTGACAAACAATGTATCTAGCCCTATATGTGTGTCCAGCCATGCCCATAAATCTGTTTTGTATGGCTCTTCAAAATAAATTATTCCTTCCTCTTCATATGTTTCTGCCACAGACACCCCTGCCTTTCCCATTATTTTATACAAAAATTTTTAATATTCTATCGAATTCCTTGCCAGCACATTACTTCACCGCAACAATCACAGAAAACTTTTGACAGGTATAGACGCATTTGACAAGGTCAAATCCGCTGTGTCTAAGCCACTGTGTCTCCTGTTCTACAGAGCATTCTCTGTCTAATTTCCTGCGTTCCCTCCACAGCGCGATATCCTTGTCTGTCAGGCCGCGGTCTGACAACTGGTTTTCCCAATAGGCGTCAAACCAGCGATTCAGCTCAGGCTGGCCTGCACAGAACTGGTCATAGTTTACGAACACGCCTCCCCGCGGCAGTCGGTCATATAGTTCTGAAAATAAGTTCTTTTTGTCCTTATCTTCCAAATGATGAATAGACAGTGCTGAAATCACTGCATCAAACGCCGCGTCTGGCAGCTTATGACTATAATTATCAACTTCGTAGGATATGGTTTCTATGTGGTCAAACCGTTTGCGGGCTATGTCCAGCATATCATCAGCGATATCGACAAGGATATACTCAGCGCTGGGAAAATGCTGATACCAATAAGAAGTCAGTAATCCCGTTCCCGCCCCCAAATCAATAATCCTGTTTGGTGCGTCTATATTTGACGTGATGAACGCTGTTGTTTTCAGGTAAAATTCGTCAAAACAGGGAATAAATTTCCTGCGGTTTACATCGTATTCTCTTGCGATTTTGTTAAATTGTTCTTGTATATCCACACGCATATCCATTTGTAATACCTCTTATTTTGTATTCCTCTTTCTGTACTTCTTTTCGATCACGATCACATAAACCATCATGGCAACAATGCTTTCGATCATTACTCCCACTACGGAGAGCATTGCCCATGCGGAATTTTGCCCTGCAAGCAGCGGAACACCTAAGACCATCAGCACAACACCAAATGTGCCAAACAGCTTTGACATTGCATGGTTATACTTTTTAATATCCGTAACTTCAAACATCTCCGCGTTTGCCCAAAATCCCATTGGTTTTGGTTTCTTTGAAAACCATGCATAAACAGCCCAGCAAAGAAATGCCACCCCAATCGTACAGAATACTATAAAACCCAATATCCGCCCCTCCATTTTCACACCTCCATAAAATGAGAAATTATCACGTCTATTATTTTGTCAATGGACGCGCCCAGATTGCTTTCGCCCCAGCCTAATTCCCAGCGGTTCTCATCAAACACATCTGAAATCACATAGATTGCTGACGCTGCACATTTTCTATAGTTTGCGATGGTAAATAGCCCTACACCTTCCATCTCCACGCATAAAGCGCCTTTTTCCCTGTAGTCTATAATCTGCCCCCATGTCTCGTGATATCCCGCGTCGGTGGTCCAGTGCTTTCCCCTTCGAAACGAAATGGCATTTTGGGTGAGAAGCCTGTCAAGACCGTCTGTCAGCGCTTTCGTGGCGTCGATGATATCCTTATCAAATCCATACAGTCTTGCAACCGCTGTGTCATTGTATGCACCGTCTGTCAGCACGATATCTCCCGGCTTCAAATCGGTCTGCAAACCGCCCGCAAAACCTATGTGAATCAATTCCTCAACGCCGCCCGCAATCAAATCCTCCGCCTGCGTTGCAATTGCGGGCGAACACATATGCCCTTTGATAAATCCGACTTCTTCGTTTTCATAAAATACGTAGAGTTCTCCGCCCAACGGATATTTATATTCCCCGCAATTTCTGGAAAGCATAGTATCATAAAAGCTGTCTGCCAGCAGAAATACTCTTTTGGGGATATGGATAGTATCCATATCATAGCCAGCATTTTCCAGCTCCAGACGAACTATTTGGGCAGGGTCTGTCAGTACGTCATTCTTGTTTATAGTGTTATTTTTATTCATATGTATCTTCTTTCCTTTCCTAGTAAATGAACGATTGTCCGCCTCTCAGTTCTAGTATATGGAAAATTCGATAAGAACACAACCTATTTTCATGAATTTACATTGTCATTTGTATAGAAATCCTTTATTATTATAATAAATTACCAATACAACAGTTTGAAAAAATTTGGAGGTGCGTACATGGAGAAATGGTTATATGTGATGACAATCAAAAAAAGCAAGACCTACAACAAGATGACGAAAGCGGTCGTGGAAAAGCATGTGGAGAATTTAAGACAATTGGATGCCGACGGCAAAATTGAGCTTTGCGGTCCTTTCAAGGGCTATCCCGGTGTCGCCGGCATGGTTATTTTCAAGACGCAGAGCTATGAGGAAGCAGATGCCCTGTGCAAGCTAGAACCGCTTGTCGTAGGAGGATTCGCGACATATACGCTCGCAGCCTTGCAGGTGGCTGACAAAGAGAATAATTATTTGCTGTAATACACAGACCCGATGCCCCAAGCTCTGCCTTTGCGTAAGCCAGCAGCGCCTCCCCTGCCGTGGTATGCGTTTTCATAATCTCAAATTCTTCCTCCGTCAGCTTTCCCGGTTTGTTCAGCACGGCATCGGGGATATGTATTTTCCCGATATCGTGGAGTGGCGCTGCAACCACCATGTCACTCAGATACCTGTCATTCAAGATATCGCTGTATATTCCCTGCCTTTTTTATCAGGAAACCGCTGACTGTGATTGCTGCCGTTTCCAGTATTTCTAATATTTCTACTTCCATCGTTCTACACCACCTCTTTCGCTTTTTTCTGCCGCCGCCCTAACTAGCACAGCATTGCATTAATAATCGAGTAATATGCGCCAGTATTACGTTGTCATCAGTCACCGTAGGACGTCTCTTTTATTTTTGATCCAAAGCGCAATCGGTGTGATAATTAAGTAAAGGACAGTCAGAATGACAAAAAAGCCAATATCTGCCTCCAAAAATACATACACAATATTAAAGCCAAAGTGCAGCAGTATCGAATAGACCAGATTGTTATACCGTTCCAGAAAAATATTCATCAAAATGGTCATGCAGGTAATGACAACAATATTTGAAATGATATACGGGGCAGCCCGCCAGTCGGTAAAATCTGAATCCACTGCCCATAAGAGCGTATGCCAGAAACACCACACCAAGCCTTGACAGACAGAGGATTTCAGGAAGCCATACCGCTTGTTAAATTCCTCCCGCATAAAGCCGCGCCAGCCCAGTTCCTCTCCTGTCGGACCCGATGTAAAAGACAGAAACAGGCTAAGCGGCAATGCCGTAGTACCCAAATTAATGTAGGAAACTATGGCTTTTCGCGTGATCATGGAATAAATCAATAGCGTCAAAATGCTTATTCCAAATGTTAGCGCAAAAGAACATAGCATGAGAAGCGGTTTTAGTTTACCCGAAAAACACCGTTTCACAAAAGCCGTTCTCGTTTCGTCTGGCCGGTACTGCTTCCAGCCAAGCAAAAGCAGATACGTTGGCGACCATGCAATCAGGTTACGGACAAGCCACATGATGACAGGCGGCGCATGAAAAATCAGGCTCGCTGAGCCTGCCACAACGATAATAAGCGCCCAGACCAGTATGTAAGAACTGATAATATAATGTTTTAGATAATTTGTTTTCATTTTATGATACCCCTTTCTTTGCTGTCCCCATAATAATCCCCTTTCATATAAGCATCGCCGCACATTGCGCATGTAAAAAGCTTTATCCGACCGTCTGTCTGTCGGTACGAGCTTTTACAATAGAGGGACTCGATTGTCCCTCATTAAAATTCATTCTTGTTTTGTGTGGTACGCATCTCATAAAATAGGAGATTATAGCGGTATTACTTGTTATCATTTTGAAAAACAGGCATAATGGCTGATTTCATACTGTTCTTCTCCATATTTAAGAGCCGTTCCAGATTATAGATATATGCCTCTATTTTTCTTTGCCGCTCTTCTTCGCTGTGTTTCATCAGCTCGTCAAATACCGTGCTGGCGTACAAAAAGGTCATTTCCGCCGTTTCTTCTGGATAGTCTGTCTGGCAGATGCCTTGCTCCATTCCCTCTCTTATGAGGCTCGCAATTATCGGATTGATGCCAGCCAGCAGACAGCTTTCCATTTTCTGATGCATCAGGGCATTTTGCGGCTTATGCGCCTGCGCCAAAAGCTCCTGCCCAAATTTCCCTTCACCTACATTCAGGGAAAGCAGCATCATTGTAAGACGCTGTAACACAGGTATCGTTCTCTGTGCGGCAATCGCTTCTGCCTTCTCTGTCAGCCGGTGCACCATGCGATTGATCATCGCATCGAGAATTTCTTCTTTGGATTTGAAATGATAATAAAGCGTACCTCTGGCAATGCCGATTTCATTCAGAATATCGCTGGTGCTCGTGCTGTCAAACCCTTTTGTGCTGAATAAAACTTCGGCTGCATCTAGTATTTCATTTTTTCGTTCTTCCGCCTCTTTGACCACACGCATTGTATTTCTACACTCCTAATCGCAATAGACTGACTGTCGGTTTAATTATAGTCTGGACTGATTTATTTGTCAACCCTTTATTCATCATTTTATGCTCTTTCATTCTATATTTTCTTTCATTCTCCACTACAGCACTTTAGCCTTTCACGTCTAACAGCATGTCATCAAGGGCGTTTCCCGGCGGGACAATCGGCATGACGTTCGCTTCTCTGTCTATAAGAAATTCAATGACCGTAGGCGCTTTTGTATTCTGTCTTGCACGCTCAAAAGCCGCTTTGATTTGGTCTTGTTTGGTGACGCGGATTCCTTTCGCCCCATAGCTCTCCGCAAGCCTGATAAAATCCGGTGTGTATTCAGGACAGCAATGGCTGGGCTGATTACAGCCTGTCTCGCAGCTTGTCCGGTAACGCATACAGGTACTTGAATATCTCCTGTCATAAAACATTTCCTGCCATTGCCGCACATTGCCTAAATACCCGTTATTCAGGATACAGATAATAACTGGCAGCTCATAGACAACAGCAGTTGCCATTTCCTGTATATTCATCTGTATACCGCCATCGCCAGAGATGACGATTACCTCCTTGCTGGGATTGCCAAGTTTTGCCCCGATTGCCGCAGGAAAGCCATACCCCATTGTTCCCAAGCCGCCCGATGTCAGCATCTGCCTGTTTTCGTCAAGTGTGAGAAACTGCGTAGCCCATAACTGATTCTGCCCTACGTCCGTCGTAATCACTGCGTCTGTAAATGTTTCGTTCACAGCTTCGAAAATTCTCTGCGGGGTCAGGACGGAACTTTTTTGCTCCGAATCATATTGCTCCGAATCATATTGATCTAAAGCATAGTCTATCGGATACTCTGTTTTCCAGCAGCTAATTTGATCAAGCCACTCAGAGACAGAAAGTGGTTTTGCTTGTTGAAACAGGCAGGAAATCGCTTCCTTTGCATCTGCCACGACCGCAACGTCTACCACAATATTCCGCGATATACAAGCTTCATCAATATCAATGTGAATAATCTGCGCGCCTGATGCAAACTTTTCAGTATTTCCCGTTATGCGGTCATTGAACCGTGTCCCTATGGAAAAGAGAACATCACAGTTGCTGACTGCTAAATTGGCTGCAACACTTCCATGAATCCCTAAATTGCCGACATACAGCCTGTGTGTTGTGGGAATTGCCCCCTTCCCCATAATTGTCGTAACTACTGGAACGCCGGTCAGTTCTGCAAGTTGTGTCAGTTCTTGCGTCGCACGGGCAAGCTTCACGCCGCCGCCAATCAAAAATACAGGCTTTTTTGCATGGTTTAAGATGTCCAGCGCTTTGTTTAGCTGTTTGATCTGTGGGGAACACAGCGTCTTGCAGTCTCTGGCTGCTACGCCTTTGGAGTAGACGTCACTTCCATAAGCCCTCTGAATATCTTTTGGCAAGTCAACCACTACCACCCCCGGCTTTCCTGTTTTTGCAATGAGAAACGCCTTTTGGATTGTTTCTGCCAACATTTCTCTATTTCGCACTGTCACTGCATACTTGCAGATACTTCGTGTGATGCTGACAATATCAACCTCCTGAAATGCATTTTTCCCGATCAGGCTTGTGCGTACCTGCCCTGTAAAGCACACGAGCGGTACACAGTCATAGTTTGCCGTTGCAATCCCAGTCACGAGATTGGTTGCCCCCGGCCCGCTGGTCACAAGGCAGACCCCTGTCTTTCCTGTAGATCGCGCATAACCGTCTGCCGCATGAATCAAGCCCTGCTCATGGCGTGGCAGGATCACATTGATCTCTTTTTCTTCATAGAGAGCATTAAACAGGTCAATCGCCTGCCCGCCCGGATAGGCAAACAGCGTATCAACGTTTTCTGATTTCAATGCTTTTACAAATAAATCTGCACCTGTAATCTGTTTCATAGTTTCCTCTCTTTCTTCATGCATGTACTTGCTTGCATTCTGCTTATTTTTTTGGCACTGCCCTTTGACAGCGCCAAATTTAGGAACACAGTCCTTTTACAAACATCTGTACACTTTCTTTTATATATGCCTCTTTCTCCACCGCTGTCAGCTCATTTCCAAAAGACGCTTTCAAGAAGGTAAAACCAAATGTCGCTGAAAATATGGTCATTGCAAGCGCCGCAAAATCCTTCTGAGGTATTTTCCCCATCTCACACATCTGATTCAAATAATCAAGAAATGCCTCCAGAAATGTCTGTGGAACCTTCATAATGAGCTGTTTCGTGTCCTCGTAGAGCTGCGGCGCCCTTAAACCGATGGACAGATTGACAAAATCCGGCGTCATTCTGTCCATGTACGCCCGCATAAACATCTCCAAATCCGTTTCCAGCTCCCACACCACATTTTCAAAAATCTCCGGCGCGACATTTGCCCGCCAGCCTGTCTGGTTTGCCCCCTGCAAAACAATGTCCTTTTTGCTCTCAAACTTACGAAACAGGGTGCACTCATTTACGCCTGCTGCTTTTGCAATCTCTTTTGTCGTGGTTGCAACATATCCCTTATCGCGGACTAATGCCATGGCGGCATCAATTATTTTCTGGCTTGTTTCGTCCAAAGCCTGCTTCCCCCATTCTGTAATCTGTGTATTGGTATTACTTTTCATGCAAGTACATGCACTCATAGTAGCAGACCCGATGCGAAATGTCAATTGTTTTCCGTTTTTACTATAAAAAAATCCTGTGCATATCCTATCCATACAGAACCAAAAATAAGAGGAAGTGCCGAAAAATATTTGCTAAAATAATATCAGTCAAAGCGAAAGGAAATCAAGATGGAATGGAATAAAAAACTACAAATAATTATTGATTATGTCGAGAATCATCTGCAACAAAAAGAAGAAGCGATTGACAGTGAAGAAATCTCCAAGATTGCAGAATGTTCTTTTGGCTTTTTTCAAAAAGTATTTTCTTACATGAACGGTATGAGCTTTGCCGAATATGTCCGCTCACGAAAATTAACTTTAGCTGGATATGACTTGAAAAGCACGAATTTAAAAGTGATTGATATAAGCTACAAATATGGGTATACTTCTCCTACCTCCTTTACAAAAGCATTTGAACTTTTTCATGGCGTTTCGCCAAGGGAGGCACGAAACCAGAAGGCTGTTTTAAAAGTTGTTCCGAAAATGCAGATATTCGAACGCCCTGAATATTCGTGGAAGCTGGAACAAAAAGACGGTTTCCGTTTAGTGGGAAAGCGCATCAGAGTGTCTTGTGAAAATAATCTTCATTTTCAAAAAATACCGGAATTTTGGAATGAGTGCCAGCGCAACGGCATTTTTGCAAAACTGATTTCGATTGATGTTGCTGCCCCAAAAGGAATCTTTGGCTTATTTGGTGCTTATGATGCACAATTCAAAGAAATAGAATATTCTATTATGGCAAGATCAGAACAAGCACTGCCACAAGGTTTTACGGAAATCAATATTCCGCCTGCCACATGGGCAATTTTTAACTGCATCGGCGCTGTTCCGCAGGCAATACAGAATGGCTGGCACTATCTTCATGAAGAATGGCTTGCCAAGTATCCGTTTCAACATGCGCAATGCCCGGAAATAGAATGGTATAGCGATGGAAATGTATATGACAGCGGCTATTTAAGCCAAATATGGATACCAATTATAGAGGAGGACTAACATATGGTACATTTAGTTTATTGCGATAACGCGGGCAAGAAAGGTGAAAAAGTATTGGATAAAATTCTGGCTGGAACCAAGACAATGATTGTGCGCGCAGCAGCGGGGAGAAAAATTCCCCACAGCAGAGTTTTTGAGGGTGAGTGTCTTTATTTCATAGAAAAAGGAAGTGCCAAGATAACGACAACTGCCACTGTAAAAGAGGTACAAAATTTTGTGAAGCTGTCTGACGACGAAATCACAAAAACGCTTGCGGACAACCAATGTAAATTAAACTTATCAGATAAGCAAAAAGAACGGTGGCATAAAAAATGTCTGTGCCTCGTGGAATTTGAAGATGTCAAGGAAATACCGCCTCTTGATTTTGAGCATCAGGGCAATATGGACGACTGGTTAATCTTAGAAAAAATTGAAGATGTAATTGTAGGGACAAGTATTCCGTATACTTACCAAAATTCTAAGTTGAAACAATCGCTGTAAGGGACTCTTCAAAAGCGGATATTCCCTTGTCTAAGATATCCGCTTTACTCTACGCTCAGCCCCATTTGTGGTTCTTCCGAAACTCCATGGGCTGCAATTTTCTGCTTTCTGGAATATGCGATTAAAATAATAGATGTTATTGTACCCGGAAGAAAAGGCGACTTCTGTCACGGAATCCGAAGTGGTACGCAATAACTCTTTAGCTCGTTCAATCCGAATTTGCTGTAGAAAATCGCCAAAGGAAGGCCCGGAAAACTTTTTAAATATAGTGCAAAAATAACTCCTACTGCAACCGACATGTTCTGCCACAATACTGGTAGAAAGATTTTCCGCCAAATGCTCTTTCATGTAAAAAATAGCTTTCAATATCATTTCCGCGTCGTTCCCAGAAGAGAGCCCGGACACTTTTTTATAGATTTTTTCTCTGTATACTGTAAGCCATTCTACCATCTCCTCGATATCAGAAAAAAGCGGCACCGTGCTCTCTGGCAGTTCCAGCATTCTTTCCAACGCACTAATGTACTTGACGATCATCATTTCCATGCGCCGTACATTGGAGACCTTAGGCTTCGCTTCCTGCATCAGTTCCTTTAGACGCTCAAAAGCAGCATCATTAAAGAACCAGTACTGTGTCCGGCATTCTTTGCATATTTCCACCAATTCCTCCTCCATTTCTCCGGGCGGAACTGTTTTACCAATACATTGCTCAAACTTCTCCACAATTCGCTGTAAAATGGTGTCTCCATTGTCCAGTTCCATAGAAGTCTTGGAAATATAATCCAATCCCCCTAAGCGCAGGGTGGTCTGCACATAGGAAAAATTTTCAAAAAAAGACAACACCACAAACTGTATATCTGGCCTAATCTTGCGGCATTTTTCCATGAATTCGATTCCGTTCATCTCCGGCATGTCAATATCCACAAACACCAGATCCACTGAATGTTCCTGAATGAACTGCAACGCATTCTTCCCATTCTGTGCCTCTCCCACCACTGCCATGCCATATGTTTCCCAGTGCATCAAGGACGCAAGTCCCCGTCTGGCCAGTTTATCATCATCAACTATCAGAACTCTAATCATCTCTGCTCCTTTGTTATCCGCACTGGACTGGAATGATAATCGTCACCTTGGTACCCCTGCCAATTTCGCTGTTAATTGTCAGAATAGCCTCTCCTTGATAGAATCCCTCTAGGCAATGGCGCACATATCGTAACCCTATTCCAGCAGTATCCCCTTCCCCATTGTCTTCATAAAAGAAAGGGCGGTTTAGCTGCTCTAGCTTTTCCCTGCACAGCCCGTTTCCATAATCCTGAATCGTAATCACTGCATAGTTGTTGCGCACATCATGGAATATCCGAATATCCACCACCCCTATGTCCCCTAGACCGTATCGAAGTGCATTCTCTATCAATGGCTGGAACAACATTCGAATTGTCTCAGTCTCCAAATATTTCCCTTCCTCCACATCCATATGAATCTCGAAATCATAACGCTGCTTTTGAAGATTTATATATCTCCTAGCAATCTCCACCTCCGAGCGCAGGGTGCTCTTTTTCTCCTCTTTTCCCAGATTATAGGCTAACAGAAACTTGAAATCTGCCAAGAAACTACTAATGGATTCCTGATACGCCATCTGCGCCATCCATTGTACAGAATTTAACGTATTTAATAAAAAATGAGGGTTGATCTGGTACATCAGCTTTTCTCGCTCCGTCTTCTGACGCTGCTTTTCTTCCATCTGTACCTTCACCAAAAGATTTTTGATGTCCGCTTTCATATCGTTTATTTTGCACATCAGCTCCTGAAATTCCTTGACTTCAAAATCCTCTCCGCTCATGTCCAAGTTCCCCTCACCGACTTCCACAATCGCCTGTTCAAGTCGTTTGATGGGTTTCCCAAGCATCTGCATGGTGGCGCAGACAATCAACAGGGCAGGTAGAATCGACAGCACGCACAGCAGAAAAATCTTTTCATACCATCCGACAATCTCCTTTACATATTCCTCCTGTGGTACTCCATTTACATAAATAAATCCCATCTCTGACTTTTCTGCAATCAGATAATAATCCTGAAACCGCCCCGAGAAACTACCATCTTCCTGAAATGCCAGTTGCAGCACATCTCCTGCAAAAAAATGCTCGCTGTTGGAAAAAAGCACTTTTCCTTCCTGATCTAGTTGTATGGATAAAAAAGAATCTCCCCCGGGAATGTAATCCTTTATGTTGGATTTCATTTCAATATAGATGTCCAGTGTCTGATTCCAGAAATGCTGTTTCTCCCTAAGCATGGATACCACCACACTGTCGCTGTACTTGCTGTTGGAACGGTGGAGCACTTGAAATTGGTTCTCCCCAATCTGAGTCATGCATCCCTCTTCTGCAACACTCCTGCCGCCAAAAGCGTCACTGCCAAAAAACGCTTCCTCAGTATCACTGTCTATATAAACAAAAAAATTCACATAAGTATTGACAGCAGAGGCGGAAAGCATGGCATTTTCCAGTTCCCGCCGTCGCTGAAACTTCTCGAAATTGTTGTCTGCAATCAGGTAATCCTCGAGCATGGCGCCAATATTACCTTCCTCTCCAAGCTGCTGCATCATTCTGCTCATGGTAAAATAGCAAAATTCCAGATGCTCCATCTCATTTTTCATATTCATTCTCAGAGAATTTTCCATCTGGTTTTTCTCAATGGAGCGTATGGTAATAATGGCCACAATGTAACAGGAAAGGCTGCATACTACCAGTCCTATTATACTGATCAGCAGAAGCCGTCCCCGAAAAGATTTCGTAATCTTCTCCCGCATCATATTCAATGAGATACAGGCATCTGATTTTTTAAGAAACAATCTGTATCTATTTTCAAAATAAGCGGATTACCGCTGAAAAGTAACTGTCCTTGCGATACGTGGACAGACTCCTCTATTAACAGATTTTCGTAGATTCCATCTGTAATATATGCAGGCAATTCTCCCTGATACCCTTTCAGGCTAAATATTCCCACCACACACTTTGATTCCTTGATGCACCATAAATAGGCTACATCTCTGTGGTCATCTGCGAAGCTTCCGTAGATTCCGTCTGCTGCAAGCTCTGTCTTCTTAATCTGGGCACATCTGGCAATAAAATCAGAAATATCCTTTCCACTGGCAAAATCTATAACATCCTTTTCAAAAATACTCGGTTGATGAGAAAGCATATTTTCCTGTCCTGCATAGATGAATGCTGTTCCTTTCAACAAGAAGCTAAAAGCCGTCCAGTTCATAATGGACAACTCATTATCTACATAATAAGCGATTCTTTGCTGATCGTGATTTTCCAGACATCTTAACTTCACATAATTTTCTGGATAAGTTCCCTCCTGCTTCTCAATTTCGTCCAGATACAAGGAGAGTGGAAAATCAGAATCTTTTTTCACATAGTTCATGGGGCCGCCGCCCTGTTTATCCGCATCCAAAAATACCCCCCCCCATGTTGGCACTGCTCTTCTGCGGATCGCGTGAGCCTTGGCATAGTAAATCTCGCCCAGATCACCGTTTACGCATGTTTTTTTCAGATACTGAGAATCACCTCTGTAACGATTTTGATATCCTATGGTCAGAATCCTTCCTGTCTCTTTTGCAGTCTGAACCATTTCCTGAGCTTCCGCAAAAGTTTTTGCCATAGGCTTTTCACACATAACATGCTTGCCTGCCTTCATTGCTGCAATCGCGACAGGGGCATGGGAACTGTTTGGCGTCAGCACATATACTGCATCTAAATCCTCCTGAACCAAATCCTGATAATCTGTATAGATCCGGGCATCTGGTGTTCCGAAATCTTCCTTTGCCTTCACTGCACGTTCCTCTATCAAATCGCAGAATGCAACGATGTTAAATTTTCCAACTCTTTTCATTGCAGGCAGATGTTTATTGTTTGCAATACCGCCACAACCTACAACACCAACATTTAATACTTTCATGATTTTTCTCCTCTCAATTTTTCGTTCTTTTCACTTTGCTTTTATACATTTTAAGCTCTTTTCCATATTCTCCATGGGGGTTCCAAACGTGTGGGAATCCTGCTCGACAACCAGCCATTTAGCGCCATTTTCCACAGCTGCTGGCACAACTGCTTCCGCCAGAACATCGCCGTCTCCCACTGCCACTAGCACCACTTCACCCTCTCTGTAAATAAAATCCTTTACATGTACAAGGGGACAGCGCCCTGCATATTTCTTCAGGTAAGCAACCGGGTCTGCGCCGCCAACTTTTACCCAGCATAAATCAAGTTCTGTCTTCAGATCATCCGCAGAAATTGTCTCATAGAACGCATCTAACTGAAAGCTCCCCGCATCGGTCTTTTCAAATTCAAAATTATGGTTGTGATAGAGCAGTTCTATCCCCGCCTCCCGGCACTTTTTGGATATTTTTACAATACTCTCCAATGTATCCTGATACCTGCTGCCACCATACCATCTTTCTTTGTCCAAATAAGGAATTGCCATATACTTACAGCCAATCTCCTTATAAATCTGGACAGTCCCACTCAAATCCTGTTCAAAATCAGTTATCGGTACATGGGCACTAATCGCCTGTAAGCCCGTCCGTTCCAGACAATCACGGATCTCTTTTGCCGACTTTCCATAAAGCCCCGCAAGTTCAACGCCATCATACCCCATTTTTGCAAGCTGCTGCATGGTTTTTTCAAAATCTGCCGCAACCTCATCACGCACAGAATACACCTGCGCCGCAACTGGTAAATTCATAATAACCTCCATTTCTGCCGCATATCCATGAACTTAAAGCGGCTTCAAATTGATATTTTTATATTGTCTTTTTTCTGTCATTCCTCAAAGCATATCACCTGCCGCTTCTTTGCGGACTCAAAGATAGCCTCCATCACTTTCATTACACGGGTTACTTCCTCCAACTTAATCAGACTCTCTTCCTGTCCCTCCAATACAGCCATCACGTTTCGATAAAAATCGCGAATATCGCTCTTCATTTCAGGACGAAACTCTGTAAAGATGCTGTCCTCACGCCGTGGTGCCATCGTCTTAGTCAGACCGGCAGCAGTCGGCAGCAGTCCGCACCGGAACCACATCCTCCTCATCTATGCCACAAGCCCGTACTATTTTCAAGTCCTCTCCCCAGTCCCCAATCATTGCCGTGCCGTCACTTCCCAGTACATACCATCGAGGAAGACTGATAAAATTATTGGTTCCTACCTCCACAAGCATATGGATTCCATTTGAAAATCCTAAATCCGCCGTAAACCCGTCATCTACGAGCTGATTGGTCACATTGGTCAGGGTTGCATATACAGTTCTAAGAGCAATCCCCGGAAAAAGCATAAGTGCCTGATCTAAGAGATGTACGCCCCAGTCTAATACCATGCCGCCGCCATGTTCTGGCTCCTGCCGCCAGTCTCCCGGTATTCCCCGAGAGCCGTGTACTCTGGATTCCAGTTTGAATACCTCACCTAGGGCGCCTTCCTTCATTATATTTTTTACAGTAAGAAAATCTTCGTCCCAGCGGCGATTCTGATGTACAGTCAAAAAACGTTTGTATTTTCGAGAAGCATCTATCATTTCCTGCAAATCTGTCAGGCACAACGTAACCGGTTTTTCACTAATCACATTTTTCCCTGCCTTCATCACAGCAATTGCAATACTTTTATGTACATCATTGGGGGTTGCTATCAGCACCAGATCAACTCGCTCGTCAGCCAAAAGTTCCTCTTGACTTCCATATACGTAAATCTTCCGAGAACGGGCATATTCACGCCGCTTTGCTCTGATATCCCAGATACCGGCTACGGACAACCCTTCCATAGTTTCAATCAGATCATAATGCCATTGTGCCATTCCGCCAAAGCCGATGATTGCCAATACATACTCTTTCATGCCCAGTACATACTCCCCCTCTCCTCAAAGATTAATGCATTTTTGAGACACGCAATTGCCTTGAGCAGACCTTCCCTGCCAGACATCAGACTGTCTTCATGTTCAATGCTGATGGCATAGTCATATCCTGCCATACGTAATTCTGAAGCGATTGCCTTCCAAAATTCTTCCCCGTTGCCATATCCTACAGAACGGAAAATCCAAGAACGTTCAATTTCCCTGCCATAATGTGTTGTATCCAAAACACCATTCAGTGCTGTATTGGCAGCATCTATCTTTGTATCTTTTGCATGAAAATGGAACAGGGCGCCTGCCTTTCCAAGTTCTCTGATACAGGTACAGGGATCCATTCCCTGCCAGATTAAATGGCTGGGATCAAAGTTTGCACCAATTTCCGGGCCTACTGCCTCACGCAGACGAAGCAGTGTTCTCGTATTGTAAACACAAAATCCCGGGTGCAGCTCCAACGCAATTTTATGTATGCCATGCTCTTTCGCAAAAGCTACCTTCTGTTTCCAGTAAGGAATCAAAACTTCATTCCACTGATACTCCAGAATTTCAGAGAAATCATCTGGCCATGGACATGTTACCCAGTTGGGCGTTTTATCTGCCGGACTTCCTCCGGGGCAGCCGGAAAAAGTATTTACTACAGGAACGCCCAGTTTTTCCGCAAGCAAAATCGCATTTGTCAGATCGTCATCAAATCTCTTCGCAATTTCCGCATTCGGGTGCACCATATTTCCGTGGCTGCTCAATGCGCTGATCTGAAGTTTATGCTTCTGAATGGTGTCCATAAATGCCTTTTGCTTTCTCTCGTCCGCTAAAAGCTCTACCGCATCGCAATGAGCCTTCCCGGGAAAACCGCCGCATCCGATCTCTACCATCTGCACACCGTTTTCCGCCAAAAAGCGACAAGCCTCGTCCAATGCCATATCGCCAAGCACTACCGTAAAGACGCCTAATCTCATTTCTTTACCCTCCCTAAATTTAGATTTTTAATAAGCAATTAGATTTTATCATTTTTATCAAAAACACTTCTATAATGTATTGTCCCATAATAAAAGAATTCCATTTATAATTTTGAGCGTCATTTTAGAAATAAGAACGCTTTTAAGGTACTTTTTTAAATTTGTTTAAAGAAAACAGAACAATTATTGCTGCATGATAAAATCCATCGTATTCCACCTGCCTGACTGCCGCAAACTTTTGCTACAATCTGTTCATTTTCATGATAGATTGTAGCGAGTACCACACAGATTGATAAAATGAAAAAACGTGTAAAATTATTTATGAATATATGTGGATATTTGTATTTTACTCTTATATAATATACACTACTTTACAACTTATAAAAACAACCACATTGCTGTTTAACCAGCCGTTTTAAGACTTTTATAAAGGTATTTGA
>ERZ808028.796-NODE-796-length-22689-cov-5.768309_pt1 | contig 22689 bp, 19 predicted proteins | sample MGYA00380184_ERZ808028 | MGnify/ENA primary metagenome ERZ808028 (study PRJEB31490, sample SAMN06133397) | mouse gut metagenome | isolation source: J8_1 | host: mice | place: China: Chengdu | collected 2015-05 ...
CCCCCGCATTCATCATTCGCGGCGCGCCGGGGTCGTCGCGCCCTACATTATGAATTACCGAATCAGGGTATTCTCCGTGGGGATTTCCTCCCGGGTCTCCTGGGAGGAGAAGTAGTAGCTCAGCACGTCGGCGGCTATGGAGGCCAGCTCGCCGCCGCTGCCGCCGTGCTCCACCGCCATGGCCACCACAATCTCCGGGTCGTCGTAGGGAGCAAAGCAGACAAAAACGGCGTTGGACTCGGTCTGGGCGCTGATCTGGGCGGAACCCGTCTTGGCCCCCGCCTGGAAGGGCAGCGCCCGGAAGGCCGGGCTGCTCTGGGCCATCTTCAGCATGCCCACCTTCACCGCCTCCAGATTCTCGTCCTTGATTTCGATGGAGTCCAGCACCTGGGGCTCATAGCGGTAGGTGACCTGGGAAAAGTCGCTGGATTTGGCCTCCTTCAAAAAGTGGGCGGCCCGGCGGGTGCCGCCGTTCACCAGGGTGGCGATATAGTTGGCCAACTGGAGGGGGGTGACCTGGGTGCTCTCCTGGCCGATGGCCACCGAGGTGACGCTGCCCTCATACCAGGTGCCGCCCAGGCTCTCGGTGTAGGCCCGGCCGGCCACCACGCCGGTCTTCTCCCCCAGCTCGATGCCGGACTTTTCCCCCAGGCCGAAGCGGGCGGCGTACTCATCCAGCTTGTCGATGCCCACCTGCCGGCCCACGTCGAACATAAAATAGTTGCAGGACACCTCAATGGCCTTGGACACGTCAACCATGCCGTGGGTGTTCCTGTACTGCCGGTAGATCCAGCACTGGGGGGCGCCGGTCTCGCTCCAGTAGGTGTACCGCCCCTCGTCCTTAATCTTGGTCTTGGGGGTGATAATCCCCTCCTCCAGGCCGGCCACAGCGGTAATCATCTTAAAGGTGGAGCCGGGGGGATAGAGGCCGGTGAGGGCCCGGTTCAGGAAGGGCTTCAGGGGGTCCTCCGCCTTCTCCTTCAGCTCCGTGGCGTAGTTGGTCAGGTCGAAGGTGGGGTAGTTGGCGGCCACCAGCACCTCGGCGGTGTCCACGTCCAGCACCACGCAGGCGGCGCCCTCGGTCTCCTCGCTCTCCAGCTTGGGGACGGCGTCGGCCAGCAGGTTTTCCACATAGGCCTGAAGGCCGATGTCCAGGGTGAGAATCACGTTGTCCCCCGGCTCGGGCTCCTTCTGCCAGTCCTCCGCCACAATCTTTCCCTTGGTATTCCGCTCCACCGTCCGGGTGCCCGATTTGCCCCGGAGGCGGCTCTCAAAGGCCAGCTCGGCCCCCTCCTTGCCCACCGAGTCGTTCATCTGGTAGTCTCTCACGCCGTCGCCGTCTTCATCCACCGTCTTGTAGTAGGCCCACTCGTCCGGGTCCATCTTGGCCACCCGGCCCAGCAGGTGGGCGGCGTAGCTGGTGTGGTACTGGCGCACGGTGGTGGGCGCAATCTCCACCCCGGGCAGGTCCAGCTCCTTCACCCGGGAAATAAAGTCGATGTCCACGTCGGAGGCAAACACATATTCGGTGGCGATGTAGACCTCCTTAGAGCGCAGATACAGCTCATAGAGCACCCCCGCCACCGCCCGGGCGTCGGACCGGGGCATGGTGCCGATGTTCAGGTCGGGGACGGTCTGGCCGTTCTTCTCCGCCTGCTTCCGGTTCAGCGCCCCCTCCCCCGCGATGGAGAAGCTCTCACACATCCTGCCCAGCAGCTGCTCAGCAGTTGGCAGGGGCTGGGGGCCCTCCGGCTCTCTGGGCTGCTCCGGCTCCTTTTTGCCCATGCCGAAGAAGGCCTTGATTGAATCGGTCAGGCTGGGCTTCTGAGGCTTTTCCGGCTCGGTTTCGTTCTGGGGCTCCTGAGTGGGGTCCTGGATCCACTTCATTTTCACCGCCAGCCTGCCCAGGCGGGTGAGGGTTTTCACCTCCACCCCCTCCTCGTCCTGCTCGGTGACGAAATAGGGGTTTTCCGTTGTAAAGCGGAAGGGGGCGGTTCTGGTGATGGGCAGGCTGTCAGACCACTCCACCCCCTCCGCCCGGGCGGCCTCCACAAGGGCCATGAGGACCGCGTTGATCTCGCCCTGGGTCTTCCCCATCAGCCTGGTGTCCAGCCGCACCTCGTAGATCACCTTGTTGGACACCAGTATCTGGCCGTTGCGGTCCAGAATCTGGCCCCGGGCGGCGGGGATAGTCTGGGACTCCGCGATTTTCTTTTGGGTCTTCTGGTAGTTTTCTTCGCCGTTGTTGATCTGCAAATCATACAGGGCGGCGCCCATGCCTGTGACCATCAGGGCCAGCAGCAGCACCATGGCCCACACCCGGCGGTGAAATTGTTTGGTATTCATTGGGTCTCCTTTTTGCCGTAAAGCGGAACGCTCTCTGTGTAGGGGCGGACATTGTCCGCCCGCCTGCCCGGACGGTCACAACGGGCGCAGTGTGTGCCCCACAGGGTCACGCCAGTTTCGTCCCGCCCACCCGGTTGTAGATGGCCCGGAACAGCAGCCACACCAGGGGGGTCCAGACCAGGGACCAGAGGAACTCGGGCACCGCCACCTGGAGCAGGTCGGACAGACCGGCGGCGTTGATAAACAGCATCCGGGCCACCCGCAGGCAGTCCAGCAGGCCCAGCACTCCCACCGAACAGATCAGGCACCCCAGAAAGGACTGGCTCAGGGCGTATTGGGACACCGCCCCCATGGCCATGCCGGCCAGGGCCAGGTAAAACACCTGCCCGCCGAAGCCGCCGGGGTAGGCCAGCTCCCACAGCAGGCCCACCGCCATGCCGAAGCCGGTGCCGGCGTAGGCCCCCTCCAGCACCGCCACTGCCGCCGCCGCCAGGGGCAGCAGCATGGGCACCACCGTCCCCCACAGGGGGACCCGGGGCAGGATATAGGCGTCCAGCAGCCACACGGGCAGCAGCCCCAGGGCGTAGACGGTCCATTTGTGGATGAAATCACGGCGGGTCATGGGTTATCCTCTTTTCTGTAGGGGCCGCCGCCCTCGGCGGCCCGCCCTATTGTGGAATATCCTTCTGGAGGAGCAAGGCGGCACGGAGGCCGCCCCCTACTCGGTGATTTCAAAGTCCTTAATGACAAACACCTCAATAAGGGAATCCAGCTTGACGGAGGGGATTACCACTGCGTAGCGGGTTTGGCCGGAGGGATCAGTGAACACCCCTTCCACGTGGCCCACCGGCAGGCCGGAGGGGAACATATCCCCCCGTCCGGAGGTGAGGACCTCATCCCCGGACACCAGCTGGGCCCCCTCGGGCAGGTAGTTCAGCTTCAGCTTGCCCTGGTTCATCAGGGAAAAATCCCCCTCCAGCACCCCGGCGGAGAAGGTGCGGGTGACGATGCCGCCCATCTCGGTGTCGGTGTTGATGATGGTGGACACGGTGGACCAGTTCACCCCCGTCTTGTCCACCACCCCCACCAGCACGCCGGTCTCGGTGATGACGCAGTCCCCGGCTTCGATGCCGTGGTCGCTGCCCTTGCTCAGGGTGAGGGTGGACTCCCAGTTGGAGGTGGACCGGGCGGTGACCTTCACCGGCTCGGTGGTCAGCTCCCGCCGCCGGGTCTGGAACTTGAGCAGCTCCCGGAGCTGTTCATTCTCCCGGCTGGCCTCCTCGCCCTGGCGGACCTCCTCCTCCAGCTCGCCCACCCGGGCCCGCAGGTCCTTCAGCTCCTGCTCCATCTCGCCGTAGTGGAAGACATAGCCGTAGGCCCCCTCCACCCAGTCGGCGGCGGCGGCGATGCCGCTGCGCACCGGGGCGGTGACGGTGTTCACCAGGTTGGACAGGGGGTCGGCCTTGCCGCCCATCACAAAGGAGAGCACCCCAATGAGGACGGACAGCAGAAAGGCGATTACCAGCAGCAGTATTCCGTTTTGCCGGAGAAAATCCTTCACTTTGCCTGCTCCTTCTCCGCCGCCAGGGCCAGGGAGTCCACCCCGAACCGGGCCAGCATCCGGGCCAGCCGGCACACCGGCAGCCCCATCACGTTGTAGTAATCCCCTGAAATGCCCTCCACCAGCACCGAGCCGTAGCCCTGGATGCCGTAGGCCCCGGCCTTGTCCATGGGTTCGCCGGTGGCGATGTAGCGGATGATGTCCGCCTGGGTCAGGGTGCGGAAGCGGACCGAGGTCACCTCATGCTGGGTCAGGGTCCGCCCCTCCTTCGCCACCGTCACGCCGGTGTAAACCAGGTGCAGCTTGCCCGACAGGGCGGCCAGCATCCGGGCGGCGTCCTCCTCGCTGCGGGGCTTGCCCAGCACCCGGTTGTGGATGGACACCACGGTGTCGGCGGCGATAATCAGGTCCTTGGGGTGAGTAGCCGCCACCTCGGCGCACTTACGCTGGGACAGCTCCTCCACCAGCTGGTCGGCGGTGAGGGTGCGGGTGGCCAGCTCCTCCCCCTGGGCGGGGATCACCTTGAAGTTTTCGATCCCCATCCGCTCCAGCAGCTCCCGCCGCCGGGGAGATTGGGAGGCCAGTATGATGTTCAAACTACCACCTCGCGTTCAGAATGCGTCCCGCCCGCAGGGACCGCCTTTGTAGGGCGGGACGACCCGGCCCGCCGTCCACGGAGAGCAGGGTGCCCTCAAGAGAACGGCGCGCCGGGGTCGTCGCGCCCTACGGCCTAACGTCCCCCCGCAGGGGCAAGGCTCCTTTTGAAAGGAGCTGTCAGCCGTAAGGCTGACTGAGGATTGCGTTTTGCGGAGCAAAACATACGCAGTAAACAAAGTTTTGCAGACCTGGGTTTGCTCCGCATATTTTGGCTTCGCCAAAATGCAATCCTCCGCCCCAGTGTGCGCACTGGGGCACCTCCTTTCAAAAGGAGGCTTGGAGCTTAACTCTCCGTTTTCGCGCCGTATTTCGGCTCCGGGTCGTCGGTAAGTCCCAGCAGGTAGTCGGCGGAGACCTTGTAGTGCTGGCAGATCAGGGCGATGCGCTCGGCGGAGGTGGTTGTTCTGCCATGCTCAATTCCAATGATCTGAGTATCTCCGATGCCTAATAATTCCGCTAGGGCCTTCTGAGTTTCCCCATGCTTTTTTCGTTGTTCCAGGATTCGCTGACCAAAAAGCTCTTTTGAAAACATAAAAACACCCCTTGACAACCGCGATTTAATTGAGTATAATCAAGGAAACCGCAATTTAATTTAGGAATCGGAGGAGATAAAATGGAAAGTATCCTGTACCAATTATTCAGCGGCGACTACGATATTACCCCGGAGCGAGACAAAAAGCAACAGGAATTATCAGAAGCGTCCCTTGCCGAGCTGGACAAAATCGCCGCCGTCTTTGGGGCTGAATTTGTGGACCACCTGTGTGATCTGAGCGGGGAGCGGGAAGACTGGCGGAATTTTCAATATTACCGCTCCGGTTTCCTCCTGGGCGCACGCCTGATGCTGGAAGCTCTGGGGCTGTAGGGCGCGACGACCCGGCGCGCCGTTCCCTCCGTCCCCGCCGCGCGGACAAGGCTCCCTCTCCGAGGGAGCTGTCAACGAAGCTGACTGAGGGAGTCCCCCCGGACTCGGCTGACTGAGGGAGTCGCCAAGGCCCGCAGACCTCCGGAGGACTCCCTCCGACGCGGCTTCGCCGCGCCACCTCCCTCAAAGAGGGAGGCTTTGCCCTGCGGGGGACGAGGGGGTGGCGGGCGGACAATGTCCGCCCCTACAGGTTCCAATCAATCTTATCCTCGTTGGCGCACACCCGGCGCAGCTCGTCACGGACCTCCATCAGCGCGAAGCCCAGCAGATTCTGCCCCCGCCACGCGGTGGGATTTTCGGCGTTTTCGTTGGCCTTGCCCATGCCGATGCCCCAGATGCGGTCCCGGGGGCTGGCCTCCACCAGAATTTTATCCCCGGTGCGCAGCAAAAAGTCCTTTAATTCGGGATTTTGCAGGAATTTTTGAAAATTCCCCGTCAAAACGATGGTGTGCTTGCACTTGTCCCACTCGTTCTGGTCAAAGTGTTTCACTTCCCGGCCCAGGGCCTTGATCTTCCCCTGAGACCGGGCCTCCATAATCTTTTCCAGCGTCTCCTTGTCCCCGAACAGCCGGGCCTTTTCCGCCATCATAAACTGCTCCATACAGCAGTAGGTGTGGGTCTCCACCCGAAACTCCGCCATCCACCACTGGCTGAGACAGGTCTCGGTGATGCGGCCGTCCGGCTCCGGGGTGTGGCCCCAGAAGTGGACCCATTTCAGCTTTTTGCCGGCGATATACTGCCGTTCCAGCCATTTCCGGTCGTAGGCCGGCTCGCCGTTGGGCCGCCAGTGGCGCAGGAAGTAGTCCTTCCCGTCATACAGCAGGGAGGGGTCGCCCTCCTCGTCGTCCTCCATCACGGAGACGTCGTCCCAGAAGACAGGCATGGGAAACAGGCGGTCGTACTCCTCCCGCTCCTTATCGCTGAGCTTGTCCCACCAGGCCCCCAGCTTGCAGACGTAGTCCTCGCCGTAGCCCATCCGCCAGCCGATGGAGTACTGGGGAATCTCCGGGCAGGCCAGCCACTCGGGGGCCATCCATTTGTCCCGCATGGGTCAGCCCTCCATTGCGGCGTCGTCCGGGCCGTTCTCCATGTCGCCGGAGACGTGGATGGAGTGGCCATAGAACATATCGCCGTCGGCAAACCAGAACTCAAAGGAGCCGTCCGCCCGGATCTCGATGGACTCCAGCTCCATCCGCTGGATAAACTGCTCCCGGGTGATCTCCTCATCCTCGGCCCAGTCGTTGGCGGAGGCCAGCAGGTCATCGGCGGCGTACTCCCGCACCCGCTTGTCCCAGCTGGCGGCGTCGGCCAGCAGGGTCTTGGCCCTTTGCAGGACCTCCGCCCGGTCCTCCTCCGCGTCGAAGACCAGGGAGATTTGTCCGCCCAGCCAGTCCACCTCGGTCTCGAACCAGTCCACCTGACGGTTGAGGGTGAAGGTGCCCAGCCCCTCCTCCCAGAAGGTAACGGGCTTCTTCTGCTCCTCCAGAATGGCCTTCAGGTCGGGGTCAAATCCCGGCTCAGGCAGGTCCAGCAGCAGCAGGCGCTTGCCGTCCTCCGACGCCCGGCCCCGGAACTTGATGATGAAATCGGGCCGGGTCCGCCGGCGCAGGACCTCCAGCAGCTGTTCATCCCCAATGGTGGACAGAACAAACTCCCCCCGGTGGATGTCGGGGCTGTCCTCCTCCATCCAGGCGGTGAGGCCGATGGAGGCCGTCCACAGGGTCTCCCCCCTGGTTTTCCCGCCGCCGAAGCCGTTGGCCCCGGTGACCGCCAGAATGGTCAGCTCCTCCGGCAGGAATTTGGCGGCGAACGCCTTAAACTGCTTGTTCTCCGGGTTTTGAACCCGCTGCTCCTCCTCGGGCTGTTCTCCCTTTTTCTTGAATAATCCAAACATTGGGTGTTCCTCCTGTGTAGGGGCGGACATTGTCCGCCCGATCAAATCGCCAACATGTCACGGATACGCTTGTGTAGGGACGCATCATGATGCGTCCGTTTTTCGTAATACGGCGGACGCTTGGTGATTGCAATATGGCGGACGCTTCGTGAAGCGTCCCTACGCGCCGCAGGCGTCACGGGCGCACAATGTGCGCCCCTACATATTGCCTGTCTACGTCCCCGTGGACCCAAAGCCCCCCGCGCCCCGGGCGGTGTCGTCCAGCTCGTCCACCATCTGGATGCTGGCCTGAATCACCGGGGCAATCATCAGCTGGGCGATGCGGTCGCCGGGTTGGACGGTAAAATCCGATTCCCCGGAGTTTTGAAGCCCCACCAATATTTCACCCCTGTAATCACTGTCAATCACCCCCACGCAGTTGGCGGGGGCCACCCCGTGCTTGATGCCCAGGCCGCTGCGGGCGTAGACCAGGGCCACATAGTCCGCCGAGGGCAAGGCGATGGCGATGCCGGTGGGGATGGTTTTCCGCCCGCCGGCGGGAATGGTGACCGCACCGTCCACACAGGCGTGGAGGTCCATGGCCGCCGAGCCGGGGGTGGCATAGAAGGGCAGGGGGATTTCCTTACCGATTTTAGGGGAAACCGCCTTAATTTTCAAGTCCATATTGTAAACTCCTCAAAAATTTTCTTGTTCAGGGGCGGTCTCCGGCCGCCCCTGCGGATGTTCCATGTCCACCACCCGCACATACCGCCGCAGGGGGTACTCCCCGTCGTGGGCCTCGCAGGGGAAGGAATCGGACATATGCCCCGGGGCGGTAATCCGGTTCACCCCCGCCCGGGCCAGCAGGGCGGCGAGGACTTCCCGCTCAGAATCGGGGCAGATCAGTCCCGCCGTCTGGAGCCGGCCCCGCTGCCGCCGCAGGACGGGAATCAGCTCCTGTCGGGGCAGGCGCTTCACCAGCACGTTGCCGTGGAGGTGGGACAGCTCCAGGTCCATATCCCGGCGGAGGGTGAGGGAACAGCTCTGCCCGGAAAAATTCAGGTCGTCGAAGCTGGCCCGGTCCACAATCTGTTCCAGCGCCGTCTCCCGGGCGTAGAGGGCGGCCTGAGCCGCCTGGCCGGGGGTTTTATAGTGGGACGCGGCAGCTTTTTCCAAAACCGGCAAAAACTGCTTGCAGAACCGCTCCGCCACGGACAGGTGGCCGGTGTCAAGGTAAATCACCTGACAGGAGGAGCACAGCAGTCCGCCGGTGCGGACGATGTGTTCCGCCAGGGGGAGCAGATCCACGCCCTCCCAACCCGACAGGTAGGCAAAGCTGAGCCGGTGGCCCCACTCGATAAGCTTACAGCCCGGTGGGGCCAGCTTACGCATGGCGGAGATTGCCCCGTCCCCGCCCCAGGTGACAATTCCGTCGGCCAGAGCGGCCAGGGCCTTAATGGTCCCGGTGTATTTAGAGGACAGATCGAAGGCGTACAGGTAAGGAACCAGCCGGGGCTCCAGCTCTGTCAGCTTCTGAAACACCGCCAGGGTGAGACCCTTGTCCCCATGGGGCAGCTTGACCAGGTTGATATTGCCGGTGAGCAGGCCCTCCACAGCGGTAAAGGCGGGCAGGCCCGCCATATTCCCCGGCGCGATGTGGAGCAGCACGCCCAGAGGCCGGACCTGGGAGCGCCCGAAGGGCCGGGGCCCGGCGAGACCGCCCAGCTCCAGGGCCAGACGCTCCTCCAGGGCGGCCCGGCTGATCTGGGGCCGCACCCGGTCCAGCTCCTCCCGGGCCCCGGGCGGGGCGTACTGGGCAATGAGACCGTCCAGCGCCCCGCTGTCCAATTCCGTCCCCAGGGCCTCCAGGGCGTCCAGAACGGTGTCCGCTTCCAGGGGCGGACCGCTGAGGGTTTGGGCAATTTCCTCCCCCAAATAGCCCAGGACAGGGTTCACTTCCGAGTCGGGGAGAAGTCTTCCTCCGGCGAAAATCATGGCATTTCCCCCTTTCCCAGCAGCTCAGCGGCTCCGGCGGCGCAGGTGGTGATGTCGTTCAGCCCCGCCCGGCCCAAAATGGTGAGATAGGGGGACTTCAACCCGCAGCCGCAGTCCTCCCCAGGGGTGAGGTAACCCAGGTCGTCGGTCATCACGCTGGTCACCGGGGTGGCGTTGATAAGAGGAGTGATGAGATTCACCAGCCCCACCTCCCCCATTGGCAGGGGCTTTAAGGTGCGCACATCCCGGATGATGACCCGGGCGTAGGCCGGGATGTGAAAGTGGTGTTTCTTGCAGGTATTGAAGAATATCGGATGCTCCACCGCCCCGAAAAACTCGTGGATGTTCTCCTCCTCCACCCCCAGCACCCGCCGGGCCAGGGCGTAGAGGGTGGACTTGTCCACCTCCTGGGCGTAGTGCTGCTTCCAGCCCCCGGCCAGGAGGATTTTGGACCCCCTGGGCAGGCGCACCGACAGTCCCAGCTCCTCCAGCCGCTTCATCCCGAACCAGAGGTAGGAGGGGAAGGCCACGATGCGCACCGGCAGAGGTCCCCGGGCCCAGCGGGCCAGCTTTTTTACTGCTCCGTCCAGATCGGGGAGGTAGCCGCCGTCCTTCCACTTCAGGGCGTAGAACCGGCCCGCGGGCGGGGCGAAGTGGGTCAGGCCGAACATGGTCCGGGCCACCCCCATTCGGTCCTGCCTCCCGGGCTTGTAGCCCAGAATCACATAGCGGGCCGGCTTGGGGGAGACCAGCTTATGGTAAAATCCCAGCCAGAGCACCATGGGCACCTCCGCCAGGACACAGCCCCAGTCGAAGCCCACCCGGCTGTGGCTGCCGCTGGTGCCCGAGGAGGTCACCTGGAAGGCCTGCCGCCAGGCGGGCATGGAGGAAACGTGGTGCCGCTTAAAAAACAGGGTGGGCAGGACGGGGATTTTTTCCAGGTCGTCTATGGTATTCAGGCGGTTGGGAGAAAAGCCCTCCGCCTCACAAATGCGCCGGTATGCGGGGCAGTGCCGGATGTGATAGGCGCAGTTGTCCCGGACGGCCCGGAGAAAGCGCCCGTCCGAACCGGGCAGGTCGTAGGGGCCGCTGAGCCAGAAGAGCTTTTGACGGCTGAGCATGGACGGACCTCCCTTTCTTCCCCTACTCCACGTCCCGGTAGTACAGTCCCCGGGTGAAGTCGTTGGGCTGATACTTGCCCTGATTCAGGTACCGCTCCAGCACCTGGACGCACTCGATGGCGTTCTCAGTGGTGAACATCAGCCGGGCGCCCCAGATGCCCAGCCGCTGCCAATCCCTCTGCTTGTCGGCCAGAAACAGCTTTTTGGAGTTGAGAATCTCATTCCGGCAGCCCCAGGCCTTCACCACAGGGAAGCGCTCCCCCTTCCGGTCGGTGAGCAGATTGACATTCTCGCAGGTGTGGCGGCCGCAGTGGTTATAGATAATGCAGTTCTCCGTAATCATCAGGGGCAGGCGGCCATAGGCGATAAACTCGGTGGGGACAGCCTTGGAGATATCCCGCATCTGGGGAAATTTCAGTTCGAAGGAGAGGGTGGCCGAGATGAGCCCCAGCCGCTTCAGCTCCTTCATGGTCTGGCTGTTGTACACCCCCAGGCCGTAGTCCCCCCGGACCCGAAAGCCCAGCCGTTCCGCCCGGCGGACGGCCCCCCAAGTGCCGGCCAGGGCCTCCTCCACGCCCAGCTCCCGCAGGGCGATCAGGTCCCGCTCCAGCTGGGGCAGCTCGGCATCGGTGCAGATGCGGGGCAGGGCCGCCGCCGCGGGCACCCCCGCCTCCTGGCAGCGGCGGACGGCCTCCGGGTGGGCGGCCGCCTCGTCGGCGGGGAGATAGATCAGGGCGGGCTTCAGCCTGAGCAGGTCTGTGCTCAGCTGGCCCAGCCTCCCCAAAAAGGCGGTATACACCGGCGGCTCCTTGGGGTTCTCATAGCGCACTCCGGGCTGAAAGGGCTCCCGCCGCCGCTCAGGCGGTGTCTGCCGCTGGCGGGCCAGCTCCTCCAGCGCCCGGCGCCGCAGGTCATTCAAGGCGGACAGGGGGAGGGACAGCCCCTCCGCCACCTTGGCGGTGGCTCTCTCGCAGCCGAAGGGGGTGCCCCCGGTGCGCTGGAGCTGCCCCTCCACCTTCTCCCGGCTGAGGGGGACATTCCGGGCCTCCTCCGGGACGGGGCCCTCCACCTGGGCCACCCGGCCCTGGCCGTCCTGCACCGCAACCTGGGCAGGCTGGCCGGGCTGGATCAGCGCGTACATCCGCACCGGCTCCTTCCGGTTCTCCGCGTCGTTCTCATAGGTGGACCGGGCCTGGGCGTAGAGCTCCCGGGGCTCTCTCTCCTCCTGGCGGGTGCCGAACATCTCAGGCCCCCGCTGGCCCATATAGTATCCGTCGGTAAAGCCCTGGCGGGAGAAGGCCTGCTTTAAGCTGTCCAGCTCCGGCTGGGTGGGCTCCCGGTTTTCCTTCAGCGCCCGGGAATAAATCCCGGTGACGACAGCCACATACTCCGACCGCTTCATCCGGCCCTCCAGCTTCAGGCAGGCCACCCCCATCTCGGCCAGCTCTCTGAGGTGTCCGGCCAGGGACAGGTCCTTCAGGGACAGGGGATACTCGTCGGCCTTGCCGTTCCAGCCGTAGTTCAAACGACAGGGCTGGGCGCACATGCCCCGGTTGCCGCTGCGGCCCCCGATCACCGAGGAGAAAAAGCACTGGCCTGACCAGCACATGCACAGGGCTCCGTGGCCGAAAATTTCAATTTCAATGGGGGAATTTTGGCAGATATAGGCAATCTGGTCCCGGCTCAGCTCCCGGCCCAGCACCACCCGGGTCATCCCCAGGTCGGCGCACAGCTTCACCCCGTCCAGGGAGTGGACCGACATCTGGGTGGAGCCGTGGATGGGCAGGTCGGGCACAGACTGGCGGAGCATCCGGGCCACCCCCAGGTCCTGGACGATCACCCCGTCGATTCCGATGTCGCTGGCGTGGGCGGCCACCTCGGCGGCGGCGGGCAGCTCCCGGTCTGTGAGCAGGGTGTTCAGGGTCAGATTCACCTTGCAGCCCCGCAGATGGCAGTAGGCCACCGCCGCCGCGGCCTCCTCCCGGGTGAAATTTTTAGCGCCGCGGCGGGCGTTGAAGTCCCCGTATCCAAAATAGACGGCGTCCGCCCCGTTCTGAACGGCGGCGGTCACCGCCTCCATGGACCCGGCGGGGGCAAGCAGCTCCATCATCAGGCAAAACCTCCGGTAAAATCGCTGAGGGGCGGATGCGCTCCGCCCCCGCAGACACACTGTGACATATCAATCAAAGGCTAAGGGGCGCTATTTTTTGGTCCCCAGCTTAAAAATCTCCCGCTTGGCCTCAGACAGCTCCAGCTTCAGGGCGCTGGCCTCCTCCAGGTTCTCCTTTACCTGGCGGCGCAGGTTTTCCGAGGCCTCCTGCTCTTTTAAGTACTGGTCGGCGATATTCATGGCGGCCAGCACCGCCGCGTCCACCTGGGGCAGCCGGCCTCCGGCCGAGATCTCCCCCAGATGCCTGTCCACCAGCTCGGCGCACCTTCGGACATAGCTCTCGGCCTCCGCCGCCACCATGGTGTAATCCTTCCCGCCGATGGTCACGATTACTTTGTTCCTCATAGCTGACTCCTCCCCGCTCTTTTTCTGGGCACACATTCCCAGTTTCTATAAGCCTCATTATACCACAGACTTCTGCACTTGGAAAATAAATATTCCATGAATTTTTGTAAAAATCATTTCCTCTGCCGCCGTCCCCATGAAATTTCCCCATGGACACGCCCCCGCGGCAACAAGTCCTTGCTTTTTTCCTCAGGGCGAGTATAATAGGGTCAAACAGGGGTGTCTTGTCACCCCGATGCGAGGAGGCTTTCCCTATGAAAGCAAAGACAAATCTGACCATGCTGTGCGACTTCTATGAGCTGACCATGGCCAACGGCTATTTTCAGACCGGCCTGCAGGACCGCATCTGCTACTTTGACGTGTTTTACCGCTCCGTCCCCGACAAGGGCGGCTTTGCCATCGCGGCCGGCCTGGCCCAGGTGGTGGAGTACATTCAGGAGCTGTGCTTCGACCAGGAGGATATCGACTATCTGCGCACAAAGGACTGCTTCAGCGAGGAATTTCTGGCCTTTTTGCGGGGCTTCAAATTCACCGGTGACATCTGGGCCGTCCCCGAGGGCACCCCGGTGTTTCCCAACGAGCCCATTCTCACCGTCCGGGCCCCCGCCATTCAGGCCCAGTTTGTGGAGACCTTCATCCTCCTCACCCTGAACCACCAGTCCCTGATCGCCACCAAGTCCAACCGGATCGTGCGGGCCGCCGAGGGCCGGCCTGTGGCGGAGTTCGGCTCCCGCCGGGCCCAGGGCTCGGACGGCGCCCTGCTGGGGGCCCGGGCCAGCTACATCGCCGGCTGCGCCGCCACCGCCTGCACCATGGCCGACCAGCGGTATGGCTCCCCCGCCACCGGCACCATGGCCCACTCCTGGGTGCAGATGTTCCCCGATGAGTACACCGCCTTCAAGACCTACTGCCAGCTCTACCCCAACAACGCCACCCTGCTGGTGGATACCTACAACGTGCTCAAATCCGGCGTGCCCAACGCCATCCGGGCCTTCCAGGAGGTCCTGGTCCCCCGAGGCATCACCAAGTGCGGCATCCGGCTGGACTCGGGCGACCTCACCTACCTCTCCCAGAAGGCCCGGGAGCTGCTGGACGAGGCGGGCTTCACCGACTGCAAGATTGTGGCCTCCAACGCCCTGGACGAATACATCATCCGGGACCTGGTCCGCCAGGGGGCGAGGATCGACTCCTTCGGCGTGGGCGAGCGGCTGATTACCTCCCGCAGCGAACCGGTGTTCGGCGGGGTCTACAAGCTGGCCGCCATCGAGGCCGACGACGGGACCATTATTCCCAAAATCAAGATCAGCGAGAACGCCGCCAAGATCACCACCCCCCACTTCAAGAAGATCTACCGAATCTTCTCCCGGGACACCGGCAAGGCGGAGGCCGACCTCATCTGCCTCCACGACGAGGTGTTTGACTTCACCCAGCCCCTGGAGCTCTTTGACCCCGACGCCACCTGGAAGCGTAAGGTCTACACCGGCATCGAGGCCCGGGAGCTGATGGTGCCCATCTTCCAGGGGGGCGAGCTGGTGTATCAGGTGCCCGACCTCCAGACCAGCCGGGCCTACTGCCAGCGGCAGGTGGACGCCCTGTGGGACGAGGTAAAGCGGTTTGAGAACCCCCACAACTACTATGTGGACCTGTCCCAGAAGCTCTGGGACATCAAGCAGGGCCTGCTCAACAGCCACGAGATGAAATGACAAAAGCCCTCCGGCCGCCGCCGGAGGGCTTTTCCATGTGCTGTATCAGGGGACGCCGGCCTCCTGCTCCCGGTAGTACTCCATGCACCGGAAGCTCTGATAAAAGGCGTCCTCCTCCAGTCCCTGGGCCGGGGCGCCGTCCCTCCAGGACAGCCCCCGCACGTGGAGCAGGGGGGTGACCGCCCGCATCTCCCGGGACAGCTCCATAAAGCCCGGCCCCGTCCAGCCGCACTGGTCAAACAGCTCCTGCATCAGGAAGCAGGGGGAGAAATCCCCGCCGGTCCCTGTCAGCTCCCGGCCCAGCACCTCCCGGGCGGCGGGATTGGCCCAGATCAGATAGGGGGTGGCGTAGTAGTCATAGAAGCCCTCGGGGGTGGCAATATCAAAATCCGCCCCCAGCTCTGTGTAGACGGAATTTCCGTTTCCGGCCCAGGGCTTGTGGTCGCCGAAGAGGACCAGCACCACCGGCTCCTCCAGCCGCTCCAGCCCCTGGGTCAGCTCCGCCACCGCCCCGACCGTCCTGCTGATTCCGTTCAGGTAGTTGTTCAGAATATTGCAGCTCGCCTCCGTCAGGCCGGACCCGGCGGGGGTGAGATAGGCGGTCCCGTCGGTAGGGGTGTCGGCGTAGGGGCCGTGGTTCTGGTAGGAGACAGAGAAGGAAAAGCACGGCCCCTGGGCGGTCCGGTCCTCCAACTGCCTCAGCAGCTCCTGGACCAGCAGAGGGTCGGAGTTCCAGATAGCCGCCGTGGGGTCCACCAGCTGGCCGTAGTGGTTCTCGGTAAACCAGTAGTCCTCAAAGCCCAGGTACTGATTTACATTCTGCCGGTTATAGAACCAGCCATGACCCGGGTGGCTGCCGAAGGTCTGGTAGCCCTGCTCCCGGAAATACCAGACGTAGGAGTCGGTGGGGGAGCGAAAGTCCTCATGGGCGGAGTAGCCGGTGAGGAAGGCCCACTCGGTGTCCACCGTCCCCCCGGCGAAGATGTTGGTCAGCAGATTTCCGGAGACCGACCGCTCCTCCAGCTCGTGCCAGGGGGCATAGACCCGGGCCACGCTCTCCTGGCCGGCCAGGACCTCAAAATCGGTGAGATCGCAGAAGGCCTCCAGCATGATCCCCATGACAGATACCTTTTTCTCCGCCGGAATATCATCCCCGGCATATTCAGCCAGCCGGGCGGCGGCCTCATCCCTGTCGTAGCCGGGGGGCGGGTTGGGGAACATGTCCCGGAAGGAGTACAGGAAGGGGTATGTGCACCCCTTGGACACGAAGACCTCCACATCGGACCACTGGTTGATAAAACGGATGTTGGCGGTCCGGGCGTAAACTTCGGGGTTGAGATACAGGCTGACAAAGGCCGCCGCCATCAGAGCCAGGCAGCTCAGCGCCCCGAAGGTCCGCTCCCGCCAGCCCCGCAGCCCCTTCGGCATGAGGAAGACGGCAAACAGCAGCCCGGCAATCAGGCAGAACAGGGCAAACCACACCAGCCAGGTGAGGTCCAGGGTGTAGCCCCCCACAATCCCCCCCGCCTCGGCGGCCAGACGCAGGTCGGTGGCCAGGAGGGGGTCGGACCGCAGACGGATCTTGAAGTAATTGACCAGCGCGACCCCGATGGTGGGGATAAAGCTGCCCAGAAAGCCCACCCAGGCCCGGCGGGAGAGAAAATAGAACAGCCAGATCAGCAGCACCGGCGGCAGAAGGTTGAGCACCAAGATCAGGGGATTGGCGAGATAGGAGTAGAGCAGGGCCATGCTGTTCAGCTTCACGTAGGCGGTGGCGGCAAAGAACAGGGACAGCCCGCCGGTACAGCAGCCCAGCCCCGTCAGAGCCAGGGCCATCCAGATATGGTGGGCGGTTTTGTATCTCTCCTCCGCCTCGGGGGGCAGACGCAGAATTTCAAGCAGTGTTTTCATGATATCGTCTCTTTTCAGGGGGTTCCCGCCACACGGGCGGGGGCTCTTGTTTCGTCACCAGATAAATGTGTAACCCGGCCTGCCCTTTTTCTTCCAGCGGATGGTCCCTTCAGGGACGTTGGCCAACGCGCACAGCGTGCGCAGATTGCGGCACTTTGACTCGGTGTTGATGCTTGTCCCTACCCAGTAGTGCTCGGTGTCCACCTGGATTCTTCTGGGGTTGCCGCGGAAGCTGCCCACACCCGCCCGCACCTTCATATAGTCACTGGTGAGCCAAGTGCGGCAGCTTTCTCCCAGTACCGCCTTTGGGACAGGGAAATGCCTTAATACATACTCCGTAATTCTTGCATATGCCTCGGCATCGTTCTCCACCGCGTGTATCAATTCATCCGCAACCACATAGCTGCCACCTGGCGCAATCAGCTGCTCCAATTCCTGGGAGATTACTCGTATTTGACTACCGCCGTTTACTTGATCGATGTTTATTGGACCGCCGTTCAGCGCTTCCGCAGTTGCTTCCGTCGGCGGGGCCTGGAACAGCTCTGTCAGCTGGCGGAACAGCTCCCTCTTTTGGGGGCCGCTCCCGTCCTGGGCCGAGGCGAATCCGTCCCTCATTCCCCGGATAATGTCCTCATACAGCTCGTCCCCCTTAAACAGGTTGGAGTTAACTTCCTTGCCCTGGGAAACGCACAGAGCTGCCAGGTGGGCAAAGGGGTCAATGGCCCGGGGGATTTTCTCCTGAATCTCCTCAATGGTACCGGAGAACCGGGAAAAGTCAGGGGTTTTGCCGTCCTCCTGCATCCGGAAGCCATTCAGCAGCTGGACAAGAAGCGCGGTAAAATACCACTTTCCGTTGCGGACGACGCCCAGATAGTCCGTCTCTCCAGACTGTATGGTCCGTGCGCACTTCTCATACTCCTGCGCCGTCTGGTGGGCAAAAAACACCGCGCCGTAGTCCCGGCAAAACACAGCGGTCTCCTCATCTCCCTCGGCCCCAAGCCAGTCATCGGCAAAGATGTCATCCCGGACAAAGCAGTAGCGGCCCTCGTCCAGCCTGGTTTTCAGCAGATCGTCGCCGCCCTTGTTTCGTGCGGGACCTGGGGAGCCCGCGCAGGCAATCCGGGCCCGGACAAACTCAATCAAAGTGATGTACCGGCTGTCCTTTACCCCCTCGCCCCGGCGGATCAGCTGGAACGGAGCGCCGCTGTCCCGGCGGTCCCACAGATATTCGCTCAGCTTATGTACATCCGGGGAGGTGAAGGCGATATCCTCCATAAGGATGGGCTTCTGCCGGTTGAGGGCGACACTGATCTCCTTCACCAGCCGCTCCCCCTCCACTCCCTCGGGGATCTGGATGACCCGAACCGGCACCTTCGCCCACTTTTTGGACTCCTCAAAGCTGTCTTTCAAGTCCTTCCGCTCAGCTTCACTTCTCTCCCCATCCTTCTGCTGGTGCTGTAGCCTGAAAAAGTACTGTGCCGCCGCAGTGATGGTCTGGGCACCGTTGACCACCGAGAAATTGGGCAGGCGGTCCGGCCCGATCTCCCCCAGGATAATCTCATCGGTACAGGCCAAAACGGAGGCGGAGCAGTCCGCTAAAATGGTGATGCCGTTGTTTTTGTAGTAGAACTGCCACGGCTTTTCTCTCAGCGTCTGCTGGATGGAGTAGTCCACCCCCATTTTTTCCTCAATTCCAAAGCGCACATTGTTCCGGAAAAGCTGTTCCCCCACCAGGTTGTACAGCTCCACCAGCTGGTACAGGTCCGCCGCGAAGGTCACGGCCTGAATATTGCAGTGCTGGTCCTCCGGAGCCTCCTTCTCCTCCTTAGTCTTGCCGGGCTCCAGATTGATCCTGCCGTCAATGGGGGGCTCGGAGACAATCTCATAGGGCCGGAGTCTGGTCAGCTTTACGGGCTGCTTTGAATACTCCTGTATCAGGACACAGGTGACAATCATATACAGGGTATCCTTTTTACCCGCCGTCCTTTTGGCCACCGCAGCTATGTCCCTGCACAGCTTTTTATCAAAGGTCTCCTCCAGGGCAATACGGTCGTGCAGGTCCTTCACAAAGAAGACCATCTGAATGGAGTTGGTTTTCGGGTCCTCCGCCAGGCAGTTCACATACTCCTGGAGCATATCCCGCCGGGGCTTTTGGAGGTCCCAGTGGCGGACAAAAACCAGTCTTTTTTCATCCCCCTCCTGGGTGATCTCCAGCATATCAGAGGTGCAGATGAAGAGCTCGTTGTCCGCCGCCATGCGCTGAAGGTACTCCTGAGCCCGGGGCTCCTCCCACCACTTGGCATCGCCGCGGGCCTCCTGGTTCTCCAGCAGGCGGTTGATGTTTTCGGTCAGGCGATTTCTCATCTGTTCGTGCTGTAAAATGCGTCCCATAGCGTCCTCCTCTTTCTCTCTGTGGTGAGGCTCCTCAGTCCATCGTGATTATCAGGCTGTCCGCAGAAAACCATCCCAGCCTGTACTGCGCGGCCGCACAGGCAAACTGCCGCACCTGGCTGTTGTAGTCCTGAAGAATTGCCTCCATTGTCCGCGCCTCCAACTCCTCCAGCCACACATCCCGATTCTGCGCCATGTGGACCAGCCCCTCCCGGTAGCTGTTGACCACCTTCTCTACCCTGGCCAGGATCTGCCGCATGGTATCCTCCTCCGCCTGCGACCGCTTTTGAGACAGGGCGTAGTCCAGATAGTAGTCCAGCTCCCGCCGCAGCTGTTCCAGGGTGTAGCGCAGCTCATTTTCACAGGTGAAGGCCTGGGTGTTCATCCGCCCGCTCTTGCCGGTGAGCTCCTTGACCAGGTTGATTACCTCGGGATAGATGCTCCCCGTGTGAATCCCGAACAGCTCCTTCAGCTCGGCCCTCAGGCGGGGCTTGGCATCACCGGGGATGGTAATTCCATAGTACAACCTCTTTGGAAGCTCCTCCGCCGCATCCCCCTGGAAAAGGATAAAGCCCCCCTGCTGGGCCACGATGCGGCTGTTGATCTTGGTGTAGTCAACAAATTTGTGGTTCTTCCGGAACAGGAATTCCTGGCTCCAGGGGCGGTCCCGGTTAATGACCGCGTTGTAATTCTCATTGATATTCTCGGCGCTGGGGCTGAAAATCTCATCCAGGAAAAATACAAACACCCTGCCGTCCCGGTCGTCCAGAGCGTCCTCCGCCTTGTGGTAATAGGGCGTGACGGCAAAGTACAGGGCGGTGAGACAGTTGTAGCTCACATCCAGCAGGCGGCTGGGGAATTCCCCGTGCTGGGCGTCGATGGCGTTCTCCAGATAGCTCCTGTCTCCGGTGAGCTTGTTTTGCCGCATGGTGTGAAAGAGGTTTTTTTCAAAAAAGGGGTTCTCGGTCAGGGTGCTCATACGGAACAGCCCCGGCCGGCAGGGGCTGGGGTACAGCTCCGGCTCCCCCCGGTAGACAAAGAAATGCCGGTCCTCTTTCCGCGCCTCAATGTAGTCGCTGACCCGCTGAATGTAGTCCGAGACCTTTTCGCTCGACGCCTCACTGCCGTTTCTCTCCTCATGGACGATTCTCTCCACATTTTTGTCCTTGGGCAGGCTGCTGCCATAATGCTGATCCATGGATAACATCCCTCCTGTGAGCAAACTGTTCTGCCGGAGCTTTTTTCGGCCGTGATTCCATGCCGCAGGGCGGCTCAGTCACAGCATTGCGGCGCATTTTATGCGGGAATTTTAGATATTATACCACAGGATGGGGAAAATATCTACCAAAAAATGCCGGGCCCCAGGCCGCCTTTACAGCCGCAGCGTCTCCTGGGCCATCTCCACAAATCTCTGCCCGAAGTGGGAGAGATACCGCCCCTCCCGGTAGCCCGCCACCAGCCTGCTGAACGTGGAGGGGTCGTTGAGGGGGAACAGGTCCACCCCCGCCGACCCGGGGGTAGGCGCCGGGATTGCCCGCAGAAACAGCTCCGGGCAGATGGTGATCCCAATCCCCGCCTGGGCCATGGCCAGGGTGGTGACCGTGTTCTCCGTCTCCAGAATCAGCTGGGGCTTGAAGTAGTACCGGCTGAAATACTGGTCCACAATATTCCGGGTGCGGTTGCCCCGCTTAATCAGCACAAAGGGCAGGGGCTCAAAGGCGCGGATATCCGCGCCCTGGGCGTACTGCCGCCGGACCTCCTCCGCCTGGTCGCCGAAGAGCTGGTCGGTAAAGGTTTTGGGCACCACCATCACCAGCTGCTGCTCGGTGAGGGGGATGGTAATGACCCCCTCGATCATGATGGGCTGGAAGCAGATAATCAGATCCGCCCGGCCGTGGGACAGCTCGTCCTCCAGCTGGGTGGAGTTGCCCTCATACAGGGAAAACTCCACCTGCGGAAATTCCAGGCGGAATTTGGGCAGAATATCCGGCAGAAGGGCCAGCCCGCAGGTGTGGGAGATGCCCACCCGCAGCACCCCCATATACTGCTTGTTGATGTCGCCCACCTTGGACAGATACTGGCTGTGCAGATCCAGAATCTGGGTGGCGGTGTCCACCAGCAGACCTCCGGCGTAGGTGAGGGACAGCTTGGGGGACCGGGTGAACAGCTTCACGTCCAGCTCCCGCTCCAGATTGCCGATATGGTTGGACAGGGACTGCTGGGAGATATACAGCCGCTCCGCCGCCCGGGTGATGTTCAGCTCCTCGGCCACCATGAGGAAGTATCGCAGATGTTGAAAGTTCACAAAAACACCGATCCTTTTTCAGCAGATACCCCATTGTACCACAGCTAAAAGATTGTGGCAACCCTCGACAAAAATGTACTTCCCAAATGGACAAAAATATGGCATAATAATCAACAGTAACTGTGTCCAAAATGGGCTGAGGCCCAAATTTGATAGATTAAGGAAGGAATGTTGGCTTATGAAATGTCTCATTATCGACGTCGTATCCCCCGCAATCGCTGAGGAGCTGGGCAAATACATGCAGGTGGAAACCAAAATTCTCCCCACCCAGGAGGAGCTGGCCGGCATGATCGGCGACTATGAGGTCCTGATTATGCGGGTGGACCCCGCCATCAACAAGACCATCCTGGACGCCGCCAAGAACTTGAAGGTCATCGGCGTGTGCTCCGTGGGCCTGAACCACATCGACATGGACACCGCCAAGGCCAACGGAATCCAGGTCTTCAACGCCCCCGGCCTCAACGGCAACGCGGTGGCCGAGCTGACCATCTCCAAGATGCTGGATATGTCCCGCCACACCATCCCCGCCTGCAACGACGTAAAGGTGAATAAGAACTGGGACAAGTATAAATTTGTGGGCCGTGAGCTCCGGGGCAAGACGCTGGGCGTTTTGGGCTTCGGCCGCATCGGCCAGCGGGTGGGCGAGCTGGCCCGGGCTTTCCTGATGAACGTGGTGGCCTACGACCCCTACCTCCCCGCCGAGGTCTTTGAGCAGCAGCACGCCACCAGCATGTCCATTGAGGAGGTCCTGAAGGTCTCTGACTTCGTCACCATCCACATGCCCCTGAACGACGAGACCCGCAACCTGTTTAACGCCAAGTCCATCGCCGGCATGAAGGACGACGCCGTGGTGCTGAACATGGCCCGGGGCGGCATTGTCAACGAGCAGGATATGTATGAGGCGCTGAAGGCGGGCAAGATCGGCGGCTACGCCTCCGACGTGATGGAGAATGAGCTGGCCTCCGGCGGTCTCACCGAGGGCGCGGGCTTCGACTCCCCGCTCTTCGGCTGCGACAACTTTATTGTCACCCCCCACCTGGGCGCCCAGACGGTGGACGCCTCCCGGGATATCGGCGCCCACATCATCAACAAGGTAAAAGAGGCCCTGAACCTGCAGTAAACCATCAAAAATCACCGGCTTTTCAGCCGGTGATTTTTTTACGCCTTGCGCAGAATCCCCATAGGGGTGCACTCCTCGCCCTGGCCCAGGGGGTTGTCCCCCAGCACCCTGGCCAGCCAGTCCAGGGTGGGCTGCTTCTCGGAGAAGCCCAGGATGTTGGCCCCCAGGTCGTTGATATCCACAATGGCGACAGGGTATCCAAGCGCCTGGGCCAGGCGCTTGGCCGTCCCCATGGGGTCGGCCGGGGTAAGGACCACATAGTGGTCATA
>ERZ808028.797-NODE-797-length-22626-cov-4.022174_pt1 | contig 22626 bp, 22 predicted proteins | sample MGYA00380184_ERZ808028 | MGnify/ENA primary metagenome ERZ808028 (study PRJEB31490, sample SAMN06133397) | mouse gut metagenome | isolation source: J8_1 | host: mice | place: China: Chengdu | collected 2015-05 ...
ATGCATCTGCAAGAGCATCAACGATAATATCCATTCCATTTGTAAATGTTTGCACAGAAAAAGCATTATGCTCCTCTGTAAATGTACGTGGATCCATTGATGTTAACTCACGGCGCATTCCTCGCATGACACTTCCCGTTTCCTGCTCATATTGTAGCAAGGTTGGTAATGTCGCTTGAAGGCTTAGCTCGTCGATGTCGCCAGAAAACACACCCGATAGAAAAGGCTCTATTAAGTTTTGTACAAATTCTTCGCCAAAACGTCGGCGCATAAATTTCCCGAGAGATTGATCCCCATCAATCCTGCTCGGTGGTAGAATCCAATCTGCTGTAGCTCGTACTTTTCCGCTCCACGACACCAAGTTCGATGCCATAAATGGTTTGATTTGTGTTGGAATCCCTAGAATAGTGTTCTTTGGGACTGGCTGCAGTTCTTTGTTGTTCACCGCAATATATGTTTTTGCATTCGCTGTTTGTACTAGGTCATGATCAATCCCTAATTTTGTCGCTAAATCTAAAACAGTATGATTGCGGTCAATAAAAGAATCTGGCCCGCGTTCAATTATAAAACCATCCTTGCGTAGCGTTTGAAGTTTCCCACCTAAACGATGAGAACCTTCTAATAATACGATTTCTAATGGATAGTGATGTAATTTCGCCTGTTCCTGCAAATAGAACGCTGCCGATAAACCGGTGATTCCGCCACCGATTATGGCTACCCTTCGCGTATTGTCAGTCACATGTATCATCACTTTCTATCCTATTTCGCGAACGCTTTCTGAACGGCATCTGCCATAGCATCAATGAATAAAGCATTGTCATTTGGCATTGCTGGACGGTGATAGTTCGCACCTAATTCTTCACATACTGTCTTACATTCATAGTCATTGTCATAAAGTACTTCTAAATGTTCTGCAACAAAACCAACTGGTACATAGGTGAATGAACGGTACCCTTTATCATTGTATAAGTCACGTGTTAAATCTTGTACATCTGGGCCTAACCAAGGATCTTTTGTTTGTCCAGCTGATTGCCATCCAAATGCAACATTTTTCAAACCTGTACGTTGTTGTAGTAAATCTTTTGTTTCGAATAGTTGATCTGCATATGGGTCACCCATTGCGATAATTTTTTCTGGAAGAGAATGCGCACAAACAACTAAACAAGCTGTTTCACGTTCTTCATCTGACATTCCATCAAATTCAGCATTAATTTTTTCAGTCCAGTATTGTAAGAATTTTTCTTCCTTATACCAGCTATCGATGCCTTTAAATTTGAAGTTTGCATCTAATGTTTGAGCTTTTTCGATTGCACGTGTGTGATACGCTTTAGTTGAGAATGATGAAAAGTGTGGTGCTAATACGATACCAACAGCTTCGGTTATACCATCATTAATCATTTGTTCAACTGCATCTTCAATAAATGGTGCAATATGTTTTAAACCGATATACACTTTATATTCCACTTCATCTTGTACTTCATTTAAACGAGCACCTAATGCAGCTGCTTGTTTTTCTGTCGTTGCTGCAAGTGGTGAAATACCACCGATTGCCTGGTAGCGACTACGTAAGTCTTCGATTTGTGCGTCTGTTGGACGGTGTCCGTGACGAATATGTGTGTAGTATGGAATTAAATCTTCGTCTTTTTGTGGTGTGCCGTATGCCATCACTAATAAACCAATTTGCTTTTTCATTATTGTTGTCACCTCAAAAATTATTTTTTCGCGATTTGTTCGCGGCTATAGTCATGGATTAATGTTGTTAAACGTTTTAATACATCTGGATCAACAGATGGGAATACACCGTGACCTAAGTTGAAAATATGCCCAGGCGTTTCTAATCCTTGGTCGATAATTACTTTGGTACGCGCTTCAAGAACATTCCAATCTGCTAATAGAAGCGTTGGATCTAAGTTTCCTTGCACTGGCTTTGTGATTCCCATTTGACGTGCTTGCTTAATTGGTAAACGCCAATCTAATCCAACCACATCAAGCGGTAGCTCCTGCCAATCAAGTACGAGGTGGCTTGTGCCAACCCCGAACATAATCATTGGTACGCCTTCATCTTTTAATTCATTAAAGATTCGTGTCATAACAGGCTTAATAAAAATCACATAATCTTCATGGCTTAATGCGCCTGCCCATGAATCAAAAATTTGGAATGCTTTTGCACCAGCTTTAATTTGTGCTTTCAAGTCTGTAACAATCATATCTCCTAATTTATCCATTAGTTTAAACCATGCTTGTGGCTCAGATACCATAAATGATTTTGTTTTCGCATAGTTCTTTGATGGACCGCCTTCAATCATATAACTAGCAAGCGTAAATGGTGCACCTGCGAAACCGATTAACGGTACATTTAATTGTTCTTCTGTTAAAAGTTTAATCGTATCTAATACGAAGGGCACATGCTCTTCTGGATGAAACTCACGTAAATTATCAATATCCTTCGCTGAGCGAATTGGATTTGAAATAACAGGACCCACACCAGCTTGAATTTTCACATCAACGCCCATTCCAGGAAGAGGCGTTACGATGTCTTTGTATAAAATTGCCGCATCAACATTGTAGTTTTGTACGGGTAAATGTGTGACATACGCACAAAGTTCAGGTTGATGTGTAATTTCCTCAAGTGAGTATTTCTCTTTAATTTTGCGGTATTCTGGTTGTGAACGACCGGCTTGGCGCATATACCAAACAGGGGTATGCTCCGTGCTCTCACCACGAGATGCACGTAATAAAGTATCATTAAAAACTGTCATATCTGTATTTCTTCCCTTCTCTCATTTCTAATTTTACATAAAAAATCCGACGTTTGTATCCATTGTTCACTATAATCTTTCAATGCCGCGATGTATAGTTTTCGGCTCAATTTGTCATATAAATTTCTTAAAACGTGACAGAATTTTGTCGGTTTCGTTTCACCTCTCTGTTATAAGGTAATATAATAAATACACTATTAAATAAAGGGGTATAACCATGACAAATTTATATATTGCAATTGGTACAGCCGATTTCATGCAAACGCTTAAAGAAAAGTATAAAAAAGAACAAATGATTTTAGCACATAATGAAATCAATTCAATTTTGCTTCATGAAACCGATAAAAAAACAAAGTTCGCAGCACCAAAAAAATATGAGGTTGTCGCGTCAGAAGGTCAGCTTGAAGAACACGGCTTTTTTGCAGTAATCTACGTATCTATTATGCAAGAACAACATCAAGTATTTGAAGATCGTTTTAAACAGCGCCAACATGGCATCGGTAAAGAACCTGGCTTCGTTGCATTCCGTTTATTACGTCCTTTAAATGATACAGATTACGCTGTTTTAACAGAATGGACAGGTGCCGGGTCATTTGAAGCATGGAAGTTAACAGATGATTATAAGGATGCCATCGCTAGTTATCAGGAAATTGGCACAATTAATATGAACAGTCAGGCATTTGAACCAACACTCTTTACAAAAACGTATACAACAAATCTTGACGATGTTGACTTCCCCGATGAGGATGACGAACGCCGTTAATAAATAAGCTGGCCAATATGGTCGGCTTTTTCAATATACAAAAAGAAAGTGGGGATTTTATGGATTTTTATCGAGAAATTTCAGATGCTTTTGAAGAAATGCGCCAAACACGACGTTTTTTACATATGCACCCCGAACTGTCGTTTAAAGAAACAAAGACCGCTGCTTTTATTACCGCACAATATGATGCCATGGGTGTCCACTACGAATCAAACTTTGGTGGAGGCTATGGTATCGTTGCACGAATTAATGGCGCAAACCCAGGTAAAACAATTGCGCTTCGTGCAGATTTTGATGCACTACCTATTCATGACCAAAAAGAGGTTCCATACCGTTCCCAAACAGACAATGTTAGCCATTCTTGTGGCCATGATGGGCACACTGCAATGCTTCTTACGATTGCACGTATTTTAAAGCGTCATGAAAAAACGATTAGTGGTAACTATGTTCTAATTCACCAGCCCGCAGAAGAACATCCGCCAGGTGGTGCTATCGACATGATTAAAGCAGGTTGTTTAAATGGTGTGGATGCTATATTTGGAACACATCTCTGGTCACTTTTTGAAAGCGGTCATATTTATACAACACAAGGTCCACTTATGGCAGCCGCCTCCAACTTTAAAATTACATTAATCGGTAAGGGCGGCCATGGTGGTGCACCACAAACTTCAGTTGATGCTATTGCGTTGACCGCTACGGTTATTCAACAGCTTCAGCAAATCGTTTCTAGACGACTTAATCCATTATCTCCAGCAGTTCTTTCAGTCGGTGCAATAGAAGCTGGCGAGACCTATAATATCATTGCAGAAAAAGCCATTTTAAAAGGCACTGTACGCGTATTTGATGATGAAACCAAAAAAGAAGTTTACGACGAAATGACGCGTATTTTGCAAGGTATTTGTCTGAGTGCCGGTGCTTCCTATGAACTTAATATTATTGATGGGTATCCACCGGTTATTAATGATGATCGCTGCGCACAATTCTTACATGATTTTGCTTACTCAGTGCCTGCTGTTATCGATAGCCATTTTATTCAGCCGTTGATGGTCGGCGAAGACTTTGCATATTATCTAGAGCAAGTTCCTGGCGTCTTTTTCTTGACTGGTGCAAAGCCAAAAAGTGGTATTGCTTACCCACATCATCACGGTAAATTTGATTTTGATGAAGAAGCAATGATTGTAGGCGCACAAACAATGCTTGGCGCTGTATTGAAATATCAAGAAACATAATAAAAGAAAACCTCGATTTCAATAGGTTCACAATAAAAAGAAGGAACCACGTCAAATTGACGCGATTCCTTCTTTTCTTATGCATATCTTTTTCGGCTAGGAATTTCTTTAACCTAGCTTCTTTATTTTGATAAACGCAATGTCACTTCACCAACAACTAAAACAATAAGAGCATAGACATAAAAATAGGGTTGCATAATGCTTGCTAGTAAGACAATAACTGCCTGCGCAATAATAAAGTATCGCACGATTTTAACCGCTGCTTTTTGGCGTGAATCTTGTGGTAATGGATACAACATACTCATCGTAAATTCATGCGTTGATGCAATCGCCTGCTTCAGTTGAATAGCAACCGCAAATGCAAGTGCTGCTGAAATAATCGCTCCTGCAATCGTAATGTCTACAAAAGCAACAATAAGCGCATTAATAACCACTAAACGCAGCCATAAGTAAAAGTGATCATCCGTACGAATAACACTACGGAATAAATAATATTCAAATGTTGTTTTATGCTTTTTAGGTACCATATTATATAGGAAGTCAAAATATGGGCGACGTTTAATACTGCCATGCACTTGTGGTACATCCGTAAAATAATTCGCAAAACGATAAATACCCATCATACGATTATCTTCAAGTGCTACAAAATGTTCGTAAGGAAATGGTTGCTTCACGATATTCTTTTTATCTACAAGCCATAGTGCAATAAATAATACAACTGCAATAACCAGCACTAAATAAAGTCCTGTCAAAACACCCCATAATGCGGCTCCATTTAATACATAGCGTACAAGACGGTTCAACCAAACATGCTCACCCGCTTTATTCCAGCGATAAGCAAATTCAGCTTGAATATTAAGCCATTTTAAGACAATCGTCACAATAAGACCTGCGACAATTTGTGACACTTCTAACTCTGTTACTTGTCGCAGCATCGGCCACATCACAATATAGACAATTACTGCGATAACAGCTTGTGTTGTAAATGTAAACCTTAGTGCATGTTTGAAATAGACACCGAGCTTTGTTTCAAGCGGTAATAAATACACTTCATCAGGTTTTTTTAATAAGGTAACAGGTCGACTAAGCATTAAGAAAAATGCCACGATAAGTGTTGCAATTTCAAGAGATGGTGTATTTGTATTGCCATGGTTAGCGTCTAACCAATGACTATACTGATACCCGCCTGCGCCCATTAAAAAGACAATGACAATGGCCATATGTCCTGTAAAAATATAGCGCATATACTTTTGAAGTTCTTCCGTATAATGTGCTGACCGTTTACGCCAAACATCTTCTAAATTACGCATCTAGCTGTTCCTTCGTCATTTGAATATATAAATCGTCGAGTGACGCATTTGGCATATGGAATGATTGGCGTAAATCATCCATTGTCCCAAATGCACGTACACGACCTTCATGAATTAATAAAATCTTATCACAGTGCTGTTCAGCTGTTGCAAGAACGTGCGTCGACATTAAAATAGCTGCCCCGTCCTTTTTCTTTTCATCCATTTGTTCTAGCAATAAACTAATCGCAAGCGGATCAAGTCCTAAGAAAGGTTCATCAATAATGTAAAGTGATGGGTTGACTAAAAATGCACACATAATCATTACTTTCTGGCGCATTCCTTTTGAAAAATGTGATGGAAACCAATTCAAACGTTTTTCCATACGAAATTCTTTTAATAAAGGTGCAACGCGTTCTTCCATAATATTAAGTGGGATATTATAAGCCATTGCTGTCATTTCTAAATGCTCACGTAATGTTAATTCGTCATATAGTACTGGTGTTTCTGGAATGTATGAAAACGATGTACGATAAACATCCATATTTTCTTGCATCGTTTTCCCGTTAATACGAATTTCACCTTTTTGCGGCTGCATCATTCCAATAATATGTTTAATCGTTGTACTTTTCCCCGCACCATTTAAACCAATTAAACCAACAAGCTCACCAGGTTCTAGCGAAAAATCCAAATCGTGAATGACCGGCTTACGCGTATAGCCCCCTGTTAAATCTTTTACTTCTAAAACTTTCATTAATATCGTCACTCCATTTCGAGTCGTACTTTTCAAACTCCTGCCATTAGTTTAGCAAAAATCATCCTATCACGCAGTTGTCATATGGTAAAATAGAAACAAATCATTGAAAGGTGTGAATTTACATGTCAGATTGTCTATTTTGTAAAATCATTGCTGGAGATATTCCAAGCACGAAAATTTATGAGGATGAGCATGTATTTGCCTTTATGGATATCGGTCCATTAACAAAAGGCCATACATTACTTATTCCAAAAGAACATGCAGCAAATGTTTTTGAAATGTCAGAAGAAGTTGCAAGTCATCTATTCTCTGTCGCTCCCAAAATCGCAAATGCTATTAATAAAACGTTCAATCCAGTCGGCATGAACTTATTAAATAATAATGGTGAAGCTGCTGGACAAAGTGTTTTCCATTTTCACCTACATTTCATTCCTCGCTATGATGAAACAGATGGCTTCAAAGCTACATGGAATACAAAACAAGATGAATTTACACCAGCGATTTTAGCTGAGCTTTCTGAAAAAATCAAAGCAAATCTATAAACTGTACATAACCTCGCATAATGCGGGGGTTTTATTGTGACAAATTATTTTTCAAAATGTTCACGCTTTTAAGATTTGGAACCTTGCTTTTACATGCTTCGAAATGTAGAATCATAGTAAGTTTCGCTAATGCTCATAGGAGACATTAGGAGACAAACACAAGCATAGCTTAGGAGAGATGAGATTATGAAAACGAAAAATTTAGTGTTAATGGCTTTACTGGTTGGGGTTGGATGCGCATTGTATCTAGTAATTCCTGGCATTATGGGTGGAATGAAACCAGACTTTATGTTAACGATGATGTTTGTCGGCATTCTATTATTCCCAAATACGCGTGATGTCTTTTTACTAGCTTTAACAACGGGTATTTTATCTGGTCTATTTTCTACATTCCCTGCAGGTTTTGTACCAAATATTATCGATAAATTCGTCACAGCATTTATTTTCTTTGCATTAATTGTCGTACTGAAAAAAGTATCACAAAAAGTTGCAGTATCTGCTGTTCTTGTCGGTATTGGTACATTTATTTCAGGCAGTGTCTTTTTAGGATCAGCCATCTTAGTCGTTGGTGCAGATATTCCATTCACAGCATTGCTCGTTTCTGTTGTATTACCAGCAATCGTCATTAATATTGTAGCTTTTGTGATTATCTATCCGATTATCACAGGCTTAGTCAAACGTTCAAACTTTGACACGGCTGCCTCTCACGCGTAGGTACTCTAAAAGAACCTTTATCTTAAAAGATGAGGTTCTTTTTTATGCTCCGATAATGAAACCCAGCTTTTTCAAATCTTTTTTTTGCGTTGAAATCGCGCTACGACGCTTATTTCATGGCCAAGCATAGCTTTATATTGTAATAATATGTTTTAATAGAGTAAATCAAGGCAATAATATGTTTGAAAGGGGTCGTAACATATGAATATGAAATCATCACTTTTAGGTCTAGCAGTCGGAATCGTTGGAGGAGCTACAGCTATGCTACTATCAACGCCCCAATCAGGTAAAGACGTCCGCCAATCATTTAAATCGACAAAAGAAGCTAGTCAGGAAGTCGGTAGTGAACTACAACAACGTTTTTCTAGTATAAAGGATGCAGTAGATATGATTAAGTCTGAAGTACAGACAACTCTGCCAAATGTAGTCACTGATGTCAAAACTTCTGTGCAGAAATTCCAAGAAGACACTGCACCAATTCAAAATCGTTTAAAAGGTAATATTGATGCAACAAGCCAATCTGCTAACGAATTAGGTCAGGCAGCGAGCGAAATGTCGATGGAAGTAGAAAAATTAGTCAATCGATTAACATTTAAAAAACAATAAAACGTGCAATAAAAAACATTCATGACATGTAGTGGATTACAATACATGTCATGAACCATAAATTTTTAGAATTATTCGTATTTTTATTAAAACCAACTTGTATACTTTTGGGAAATAATGTTATAATATAAAGAAAATTGCGAAAGTGGTGATAGCTATGTCTGAAGAAATAAACTCGGCACAAGAAGCCATGTTATATACTCAACGCATCGCTCATCTTTCAAAGGCGCTTTGGAAAGCTGTCGAAAAAGATTGGCAAGCGTGGATTAAACCATTCGATTTGAATATTAACGAACATCATGTCCTAAGCATCGCAGCAAATTTACAAGGTGCTTCTATTTCGGATATTGCAAAGTTTGGCGTAATGCATGTTTCGACTGCGTTCAATTTTTCTAAAAATTTAGAAGAACGTGGCTTGCTATCATTCTCAAAACGTGATGATGACAAACGAAATACATATGTGGAGATTACAGAGAAGGGTCAAGCGTTATTGAAAGAAATCGATGACAGCTTCAATTCTACTAACCACGCTGTATTAGAGGGGTCTCTTCCTTTAAAAGAAATGTACGGCAAGTTCCCGCAATATCTAGAATTAATGGCTGTTATTCGTAATATTTATGGCGACGATTTTATGGATATTTTCGAAAAATCATTCAAAGACTCTGAGAATGGCTAAATAAATTGTTCCAAGTAATCCCTCTATTGTAGCAACTACAATAGAGGGATTATTTTGTCTTTAAATCATTTTTTATCTGATAGTAGTTAAAAAGCTTGCTTTTCCCTATGAAAAAGATTAATGTTATGTATCAAGAATTTTAAATGAATGGAGATGCGTAACTTGCATTGCTGGAAAACCATTAATGTACAAAAACACTATGGCCACGATCGTATTTTATTGATGTCAATCATAAGTATGCTCGCTGTATTTTCTGTTTTTTATATCGCATTAAATGTATTTCGCCATGAACCAGTTTCAGATAAACTGTTTCCATTGTTCATCATTGTATTATTGATGATCTATCCCGTGCATAAATTATTACATTTCTTGCCGCTAATTAAAGAAAAAAAACATATTCGTTTTCATATAAAGTATTATTTAAAAATCGTACCAATATTAAAGTTACACGTAACAGAACCTGTCCTTAAATCTCGTTATATCACATCATTAATCGTACCATTTATCGTAATCAATATAATTTTGATTATAGGTGCACTAGTGTACCCATCATTCCGTCATTATTTCACACTTTTACTCGCTTTTCATAGCGGATTATGTTTAATTGACTTGTTATATGTGAAACATTTACTAAAGGCACCTAAAAAAGCATTAATCGAAGAAAATGATAAAGGTTTTCAAATCTTAATTCCCTTGCGTTAATGTTGTGTTTTTGCCCTGGCATTTGATATGCTTAGTAAATAGTACGAGAGAGGAGGAGTGGACATGATCGTATTATTCGTTATTTTATTTTCTGTCTTTTATTTATTCCAAATTAATAAAATGACAGCGACTTTATGTGCAAGACGTGAAATCCCTGAGGAGAAGCAACCTAAAGTCTACAAAACGATTAATATTTTAATCACGATCCTGCTCGTTTCTTTCTATATTGAAGTGACGATGGCTGTATAAGAAAAAGAAGCAATTATGTAGATATACATAGTCGCTTCTTTTTTTATGCTATTTTATACCAACTTTTGTCATAGTAAAATCAGTTTATAATTATAATATAGGCAACCTTTTCCTTTTTTAAAACGTTTATGTTATAGTTACAAAAGTAGATATATTCTGAAGCAAAAGTTGGGAGAGAAAACGATTATTATGAACATCAAAAAAGGTATTTTAGCAGCAACATTAGCTACATCTGTACTTACTCTTGCAGCATGTGGTAATGGCGGCATGGATGAAAAAGTAGCAACATCCAAAGTGGGCGACGTTACAGTCGAACAATTATACAAAGAAATGAAAACATCAGCTGGTAGCCAAGCACTTCAATTAATTATGCTTGAAAACGTATTGTCTGATAAATATAAAGTTACTGATAAAGAAGTAGACAAAAAAATTGAAGACCAAAAGAAACAAGTGGAAGCACAAGGAACTGACTTCAAAACCTACTTAAGTTCTCAAGGTATGACTGAGGATACGTTTAAACGTTATGCCAAACTTTCTTTATTACAAGAAGCGGCTCAACGTGATGGCGTAAAAGTTTCGGATGAAGAAATCAAAACATATTACGATCGTCTAGGTAAAGAAGTAAAAGCAAGTCATATTTTAGTAGCTGATGAAAAAACAGCGAAAAAACTTAAAAAACAATTAGATGATGGTGCTGATTTTGCTAAATTAGCGAAGAAAAACTCAACAGATACAGGTACTGGTGCTAATGGCGGCGAACTAGGTTGGTTCGGTCCTGATCAAATGGTTGGCGCATTCACTGATGCTGCTTACTCAATGAAAAAAGGTGAAATTTCTGACCCAGTAAAATCTGACTATGGTTACCACATCATCAAACTTGAAGGTACAAAAGACAAAAAAGTCGATGGTACTTTAGACGAGAAAAAAGATGAAATCAAAAAGACTCTTCAATTAACAAAAGCAAAAGCAGAAGATCCTAACCAAACAAAACTACAAGAAAAAGTTTCAAAACTGATGAAAGATGCAGATGTTAAAATCGAAGATAAAGATTTAAAAGACGCATTAGCTAGCTTCTTAGGCTCATCAACTACTGAAAGTAAATAATTTTATAACGAGAAAGTCGGTTCTCTATTGAGAGCCGACTTTTTTGCATACAAAAAAAGAACTGCCAAAGCAGTTCTTTTCGTAGTATTAAATAGTTGGTTTATAGAATGAACGGTTATCTAACGCAAATAGGCGCTCTGTAAATTCACCAGGCTCTGTTTTGCTTAATGCTCGTTTTAGCATATTCATCTTCGCATCGATATTATCGATGTAGAATAACATCTCTGCCTCTTGTAGCATTGGTTTTTTCGGGCTGCCATATTCTTCTTTACCATGATGAGACAGTACCATATGTTCTAATAACATGACTTCTTCTCCATCGATTTCAAGCTCTGCGGCTGCCTTTTCGATTTCAGATACCATAATGTTAATATGCCCAAGTAAGTTCCCTTTTGCCGTGTAAACTGTCGAAATCGGACCTGATAATTCAATTACTTTACCGATATCATGTAAAATAACTCCTGCATACAATAAATCGCGATTTAATGTTGGATATAGATCACAAATCGACTTTGCAAGACGTAGCATTGATGTTTCATGCTCTAAAAGTCCAGAAGCATACTCATGGTGATTTTTTGTAGCTGCAGGGAATGTCATTAGTTGCTCTTGGAATTTGCGTACGATATGACGTGTGATACGTGAAATATTTGGATTTTTAATTTCAAAGAAATATTGACTAAATTCTTCGTATAATTGTTCTTTTGGTGTTTCAGATGATTGAATTAAATCTTCTACGCCAATTGTTTCGTCTGGGCGTAATGGGCGAATTTGTTTAATACGCAGTTGCAATTTACCACGGTAATCTTGAATTTCCCCACCAATGTGTACAACAATTCCTGCTGGATAAAGACGTACTTGTTCTTCGCCTGCATCCCAAAGTTTGGCCTCAATACTACCACTTTTATCTTGTAAAATCAGTGTCATAAATGGTTTCCCCATTGTTGTGACACCTTTTGTTGATTGTTTAATCAATAGATATTGATCGACTGAATCTCCTACTTTTAACGTTGCAATACCGCTCATGTGGAGTTCGTCCCCCTTCATTTTCAGCTTGCCAAATAATTCGGCTTCACTTCATTTATTTACATTATTTATTGTACCATTTTGCCCGATTGAGTAACATAAAAATGCCGAAACCAATTGTTTTTTGATGAATTATTTTCCATTTTTTTGTATAATGAATACAAGTTCATTTACAATTTTAAACAATTAGGGGTGGAGAAAATGACAGCATATCGTTTTACAGCATTTGAGAAGACAGGCGAATCATTATTCGATGAGGATTGGGAATTCGAATCAGACGATATCGCAAAAGAACAAGGTGCACAAAAGATTGAAGAACTAGGACTGACAGATAAAACACATCGTCTAGTGAATAATAAAGGAAAATTAATTGTTTTTCATGTGTAACGCGAAATAAAAGGAGAATGCGCACGAATCAGTTGCGCATCCTCCTTTTTTCTATTCTCCATTAAATACTGGCTGGCGTTTTTCTACAAAGGCTTGAATTCCTTCTAAATGGTCTTTCGTTGCACGCATACGCGGTTGCATTTCCGCTTCCTGTGCTAAATATTTGTCTAGTTTATTTTCTTGCGAACCGTTTAATAAAAGCTTTGTTTCAATCTTCGCTACTAATGGTGTTTGAAGTTGTTGCGCAACAAACTGCTGCGCTACTTCTTTTGCCATACCATTTTCTACTACAATATCTGCCAAATCCCATTCAACGGCCTCTTCACCGTCCATAACGCGACCTTCCCAAATCATTTGCTTCGCCTTCACAGCGCCTACACGTTCTTTCATAAAGAAATGGCCGCCACCATCTGGAATAAGTCCAATGCCGATAAAATTCATCGCTAACTTTGCATCTTGCTCAACAATCACATAATCACAAGCAAGCGCCAAACTTAAACCAAAACCTGCTGCTGCACCGTGTACGACCGCTACCGTCACCGCTGGAAGCATATACAACGCCTTAATCGCACGCGTTAAATACGTCATGACCTGTTCGGTATCCGCTCCTACTGAAGCACCTTTTAACATTTCTTTAATATCACCACCTGCTGAAAAAACTTTTTCAGCTCCTTGTAGCATGAGAATCTGAACATTCTCTTTGTATAGTGCTTCAAAACATTCAGCTAAATCTACGGCCATTTGTTCATTTAATGTATTCATCGCCTGTGGACGGTTTAAGGTAACAACTGCTACCTTATCATTCACTTCACATAAGATTGTTTCGTATGTCATTGTTAACACTCCTTTATGAATAGTCATTCACTTCTTTTGCTATATTCGCTACATAACCGAGAAATTCCTTTAATATTCGTAGAATTTTCTAATTATTTAAACTTTTATTGCTTTAGGAAAATGAAGTTTTCTTAACCAGTCTCTATTGTAAAAGATTCGATAGTTGTATAGGTTGATTTTTTTGTTTTCAATAAAAATGCTTAATTTATGTCCTCTCATAAAGGACGAACATTAATTACAATAAAAACGTTATTTGTTCGTTTTTTATCTTTTTAGTTACCTTTTTCTAGTTATTTTAAAATTAATAATGAAATAAATATTGACATTACTGAATAATCGCTTTAATATTGTGTTAAATTCAAATCACGCAAAAATACGTTGAAAGAGACATACTTATATTTTTGAAAGCCTCACAGCGAGCTGGTGGTCGGTGCAAATCAGCGGTTTCAATTATAAGTTCCACTCCCGAGTAGATCTTCTGAAAATTCCAAAGTAGGAAGATTCGTCACATGCACGTTACGCATAAAGCAAAGCCTCGTTCTTATTTTGAACAGGAAAATTAGGGTGGTACCGCGTTACTAGATTGTTAATTTAGCCTTTCGCCCCTACAGTCATAGACATAAGTCTGCGATTGTATGGGATGAAAGGCTTTTATTTTTAACTTTGAGAGGAGCTTTTGTTTATGTTACAAGATTATCAAGTGTTACGTATTCCAGGTCCAACTCCAGTTCCACCACGTGTGAACCGCGCAATGACACAGTCAATGGCTGGGCATCATGCGCCGCAAACTTATCAAATTATTCAAAATATTAAACCTAGACTGAAAAAATTTTTTGGGACATCGCAAGATATTTTAATGATTGCAGGTAGCGGTACATCCAGTCTTGAAGCTGCTGTCGTCAATGTAACGACGAAGGGCGATAAAGTACTTGTTCTTTCAACAGGTATTTTTGGCCATCGTTTTACAGAGATTTGCGAAAGCTATGAATTAGATGTAGACGAATTTACTACCGAGTGGGGCCAACCGTTCCCACTTGATGAAGTAATTGAACACATCAAACAACATTCTGATATTAAAGCAGTGTTCTCAACATTTTGTGAAACGTCAACAGGTGTTCTAAACCCTGTTGGTGAACTTGCTAAAGCCGTCCATGCCATTAATGATGACATCATCGTTATTGCTGATGGTGTGTCAGCCGTTGCTTGTGCTGAAACAAAAATGGACGAATGGGGTCTCGACATTGTCGTTACTGGTTCACAAAAAGGCTTTATGCTCCCTACTGGTTTAGCATTTATTGCCGTAAGTGACCGCGCTTGGAAAGCTATTGAACAAAATGATACAAAGGGCTACTATTTAGACTTAACAAAACATCGCGATGCCCTCGAAAAAGGTAACACCCCTTTTACACCTGCACTTGGCCTTTTCCATGGTCTTGATGCAGTCCTGGATCAATTAGAAGAAGAAGGCGTTGAAGAAGTATATGCTCGTCACACGTTAATGCGTGACATGACACGTGCAGCTTTAAAGGCGCTCGACGTGAACTTACTTGTTGAAGATGCTTATGCATCCCCTTCTGTGACGGCTGTTGCCCCTACAGATTTTGATGCACAGGCCTTCCGCAAAGTGCTGAAAGAAGATTTCAATATCGATGTCGCAAGCGGGCTTGATAAAATGACCGATACCATTTTCCGCATTGGTCATATGGGCTATTGCTCACCTGCTGACGTACTTCAATATATTAGTGCATTTGAAATTGCCTTAACGAAAGTTGGAAAAACAATCGAGCTTGGCGCCGGTACTCGCGCCGCTCAAGAAATTTACTTACAAAAAACTACAACAACTGTGACACAATAAGGAGAGAATTAACGATGGCTATTAACATTTTAATCAGTGACCCACTAAGCGAAGATGGTATTTACCCACTACGTCAAGAGAAAGAATTAGATTTAAATATTGACATTAAAACTGGCCTTCAACCAGAAGAATTAAAAGCGATTATTGCTAACTATGATGTATTATTAGTACGTTCTCAAACAAAAGTAACGCGTGACATTATCGAAGCTGCTGACAACTTAAAACTTATCGGACGCGCTGGCGTTGGTGTGGACAACATCGACCTTGAAGCTGCAACTGAAAAAGGGATTATCGTTGTTAACGCTCCAGATGGTAACACAAACTCTGCTGCTGAGCATACAACAGCGATGATTTTCGCTCTTGCTCGCCACATTCCACAAGCGTTCATTACACTAAAAGAAGGCCGTTGGGATCGTAAAAAATTCGTCGGCGTTGAGCTTAAAAACAAAACGCTTGGTGTTATCGGCTTCGGTCGTATTGGTCAAGAAGTGGCACACCGTGCAAAAGGTAACCGCATGAACGTTATCGCATACGATCCATTCTTAACTGCTGAAAAAGCTGAAAAAGCGGGCGTAGATTACGGTTCAGTAGAAGATGTTGCGAAGGTAGCAGATTTCATTACTGTTCACACACCATTACTTGATTCTACTCGTCATATGATTAACGAAGATATCTTTAACGTCATGAAAGATGGCGTTCGTATCATCAACTGTGCACGTGGTGGTATTATCGATGAGGAAGCACTATATAATGCAATCGAATCTGGTAAAGTAGCGGGCGCTGCATTAGATGTTATGGAGGAAGAACCATTCGTAGGTAACCGCCTATTAGATCTTCCACAAGTTATCGCAACACCTCACTTAGGTGCATCTACAGTAGAAGCACAAGAATCTGTAGCAGTAGACGTAAGTAATGATATTCTATCTTACTTCAACGTTGGTACAGTTCAAAACCCTGTAAACATGCCTTCAGTTCCTAAAGATGTTGTAGCAAAAGTTGAACCATTCTTTGAATTAGGTGAAAAAATCGGTGCATTCGCAATGAACTTAACAGAAGAAGCTGTAAATGAAATCAACATCTACTACTCTGGTGACGTCGCAAACTATGATGTGCGTCCATTAACGAATAATACAGTAAAAGGTGTACTTACTCGTAACTTAGGTAACCATGTAAACAACGTAAACGCTCGCTACCTTGCTGATCGTAACGGCATCAAAATTAGCGAACAAAAATCTACACAAGCTCGTGCATTCTTAAGCTCAATTACAGTTGAAGTTATCACTGAAAACGAAAAACATTCTGTAAAAGGAACATTACTAAACGGCCTTGGTGCTCGTATCGTACAAGTTGACCAATATGTAGTAGACGTTGTTCCTGAAGGTAACTTACTATTCATCAAGCACACAGATAAACCTGGTGTAATTGGTCGTGTAGGTACTTCATTAGCTGAGCAGAACGTCAACATTGCAACAATGCAAGTTGGTCGTGCTGATGAAGGTGGCGATGCAATTATGATGTTAGCAATTGACAACACAGTTGAAAGCTTAGACTTCGTTATCGCAACAGAAGGCGTATTCGACGCAAAAGAAATCAAACTATAAAGTATACGTAAAAGAGGCTTAGGAAAATTCCTAAGTCTTTTTTTATGCGCTAAAAAAGCATGTCTTGCGAAATAATTCCGTAAGACATGCTCAGTAGCACTAACTATATAATCGATACAAAACAATCGCAATTGTTAAAATCATCGCAATAACTGCCATAGACATTTTTTTATTTGATTTGTTAGGCATCGCTCCCACTCCTTTTCTATTCGTTTAGAACGTTTAAAAAAGGTGATAAGTTCATTATAATGAGTCGATTAATGGTTTTAATTTTGTTAAGGTATCAATTTCATATGTAGGTACGACAACATCGTTAGGTGCCTTATCCTCACGATTTATCCATACATTACGCATATTGACGCGAGATGAGCCTAGAATATCTGTCATTAAATTATCTCCTACCATAATGCACTCTTCCGCATTACCTTCTGAAAATGTTAAGACATATTCAAAAATAGAAGCATCTGGCTTTCCAATACCAAAATCTCCAGAAATAATAATTTTATCGAAATAAGGAACAAGCTCTGGTGTAATTTCTAATTTTTTATTTTGAAGACTCGGTGCCCCATTTGTTAAAAGAATTAATTGATAGTCTTCTTTTAAACTATCTAACACCGCATATGTTTCATCATATACACATGGGCTTGCAATACGATTCTCGACAAATTTTTCACCTAACTCATGTCCAAAAGCCGTATCATCAATACCATATTCTTTTAAGCCTGCTACCCATGCATCCCTACGATATGTTGGCACGATGGCTTTCATCTTTTGAAAATCCTCTGTCGGGTCATCGAAATGGCCCCATAAACCTTCAAATGGATTAATTCCGATTTGTACCGTATAATCGTATGTTTCATAGCCTTCATAAAGTGTACGTGCTGCACTGCGCACATAGTCTTCTAATTTCGCTCCATCAATTTGAGGATATTTTTGCGCTGCTTGTACACAAGTCTTCGCAAAGGCATCTGCAATACTTTTTTTATCCCATAAAAGCGTATCATCTAAATCAAAAATTACTGTTTTAATTGCCACTAAAGCCAGCTCCTTTAAGCATTATGTATGTTTGTATCGTATCATAATTCTCCGCTTAAAAGTCTGAAATTTCAAAGAATAATAGAATCTCTGCATAACAAAGGAATAGATCATTATTGTTCGTAACAAAAAAACAAGAGCTGCATTATGCAACTCTTGTTTCATCTTCATTATTTTTCTACTGAAACCCATTTTAAATCGATGAAGCCCATTAAGTTTGGTTCCATATTTTTCACATAATCTTTTTGTACATAGGTTGTTGTGTAGTAGTAAACAGGAATGACTGGGAATTGCTTCATCGCAATATCCTCTGCTTGTTGTAAATACTCTAAGCGTTTGTCTGTATCTGTTTCTTTTACAATTTTACCCATTAACTCTTTATATTCTGCATCTTCCCAGCCTGTATCGTTATTGCCGTTATTTGCAGATGTAAACATTTCTAAGAATGTGTATGGGTCGTTAAAGTCAGCAATCCAACCTTGGCGACCAAGATCGTATTCTTTTGCACTTAATTTATCTAAGTACACTTGCCATTCTGAGTTATCGATTGATACATCGATACCTAGATTTTTGTGCCAGCCTTCTTGGATATATTGTGCAATCGCTGAATGTGCTTCAGATGTGTTGATTGAAATACCAATTTTAATATCTTTTGCATCTTTAATACCTAATTCTTTCATTCCTTCAGCTAAAGCTTTTTTCGCACCTTCAATATCATTATCTTTGAAGTATTCTTTTTCTTCATAGTTTTGAATTGCTGGTGGTACCATGCCTAGCGCTGGTTTTTGGTCTGCTTTTAATACGTTATCAATTAATCCTTGACGGTTGATTGATAATGCTAAGGCTTTACGGATATTCACATTTTCCATGTATTTCGCTGTTGTGTTCACTTTGTACCAGTATTCTGCTGCAAAGTCTTGTACTTGTAATGATTTATCTTTTTTGTAGCCTTCAATTGCATCAAGTGGAATCGCTTGGAAGTCACCACCAATGAAATCGATGTCACCACTTGTGAACATACGATTTGCTGTTGCTTGTGATTCGATCATTTGGATATTTACGTTGTCTAATGATACGTTGTCTTTATCCCAGTAGCTATCGCTTTTAGCTAGAACAATTTTGTCATTATGCTTCCACTCTGAAAGCTCAAATGCACCATTTGTTACGAAGTCTTTACCTGCATCAGAGAACCATTTGTCATTCCCTTCAGCAACTTTATGATTGATTGGCATATATGTGTAGAATGCTGTTAATTCTAAGAAATAAGGTGTTGGGTTTGTTAATGTTACTTTTAATGTTTTATCATCAACTACTTCGATGCCAACATCTTCAACTTTCCCTTTACCTTCATTGTAGTCTTGTGCACCTTTAATCGCATATAAGATTGAAGCGTACTCTGAAGCGTTTTTCGGATCTAATGCCCATTTCCACGCATAAGCAAAGTCTTCAGCAACAACTGCGTCACCATTTGACCATTTTGTATCACGTAATGTAAATGTATATGTAAGTTTATCGTCACTTACTTGTACATCTTCTGCTGCTGCATTTTCTGGCTTTCCGTCTTTACCAACGCGTGTTAAGCCTTCAAATACGTTTTTAATAACTGTTCCTGATGTTGCATCTGTTGCCATCTGTGGATTTAATGATGGTGGCTCAGACATAATGGATACATTTAATTCTTGTGCTTTTTCTCCATTTTCTTTTGTACCAGAATCTTCTTTTGAATCGCCGCCGAAATTACATGCTGCTAAAATACTCATAACAAGTACTAACAATAATAAAGGTAATAAGCGTTTCTTCATGTTGTCATCCCCTTTGTTGTTAGAAAATAATTAATTTTCTAAAAAATTATAACTCTAAAAGTATTTTACCATAAATATCTATAATTTGAATATGCTGATTTTCGATTCATTTATTCTCAGAACGAGAAGTGTCTATAGACTTATTTGTGCTACATAAAAAAATCAGCACGTGATAGGCACATGCTGACTTCATTAAAAAATTATTGTAGTTTAACTTTCTTACCAGTATACCAACGACCAATTTGCTCATCTGTGGCATATACAAAATGTCCCTCGAACACTTCATGCACAGACAATTCTCCTTCAGGCTCTTCATCCTTATAAGGAATACGCTTACGCGTCGCCTCTGATAATGGATCAGGTAACGGAATTGCTGATAATAACGATTTCGTATAAGGATGCACTGGATAATTATAAATATCTTCAGATGTTCCAATTTCAACAAGCTTACCACGATGCATTACTGCGATACGGTCTGAAATATATTTAACCATCGATAAATCATGTGCAATAAATAAATACGTTAAATCGCGCTCTTTTTGAAGTTGCTTTAATAAATTGACGACTTGTGCCTGAATCGATACATCCAGCGCCGAAATCGGTTCATCCGCAATAATAAACGATGGTTCAAGACTAAGCGCGCGTGCAATGCCAATACGTTGACGCTGACCACCTGAAAATTCATGCGCATAACGATTGGCATGCTCTCGGTTTAAGCCAACCGCCTCTAGTAGCATCCCTACACGCTCACGACGTTCTTTTTTATTTTTATACATCCCATGAATTTCAAAGCCTTCTGAAATGATTTCACCGGCAGTCATACGTGGATTAAGTGATGCGTATGGATCTTGGAAAATCATTTGCATTTCTTTATTAAAACTACGTAGCTCTTTTGACGACATCTTATCCTGTACATTGCGTCCATTAAATTTGATTTCCCCGCCTGTAATATCATACAAACGAATGATTGAGCGTCCCGTTGTAGATTTACCAGAGCCTGATTCTCCTACGAGGCCAAGTGTTTCACCTTTATACACATCAAAACTAATACCATCAACTGCTTTAATGGTGCCAAAGTGCTGCTTCAAATCTTTTACTTCTAAAATCTTCTCCGCCATACTATTCACCGCCCTTTCCAAGTTCAATACTAGTTTCATCATTTTTTTCTAAATACCCTTCAATACGCTTACGCACCGCTTCTGGTACTGGTACATGAGGTGCGTCTGGATGAAGTAACCATGTTTTCGCAAAATGCGTCTCACTTACTTGGAACATTGGTGGCTGCTGCTCATAGTCAATCTGAAGAGCAAATTCATTTCGTGCCGCAAAAGCATCACCTGCTGGTGGATGAATTAGATCGGGTGGAGATCCCGGAATCGTACGTAATAATTCATCTGCATCATTATCAAGGTCTGGCATAGAGCCAAGCAATCCCCAAGTATATGGATGCTTTGGATTGTAAAAAATTTCATTTGCGGTACCATATTCAACAATTTGTCCAGCATACATAACTGCTACAGTATCGGCTACATTAGCAACAACACCAAGGTCATGGGTAATGAAAATAATCGACGTATCACTCGTACGTTGAATTTGCTTCATCAGTTCTAAAATTTGGGCTTGAATCGTTACATCAAGTGCCGTTGTTGGTTCATCTGCAATTAGAATTTTGGGTTCTGCTGCAAGCGCTATCGCGATTACTACACGCTGACGCATCCCACCTGAAAATTCATGTGGATATTGTTTAAAACGTTGTTCTGGAAATGGAATACCTACCTCATCTAATAATTCAATCGCACGTTTTTTTGCTTCTTCTTTTGTAGCTGCTTTTTTATGCTTCAAAATTACTTCCATGATTTGTTTTCCGACACGCATTGTTGGATTTAATGCTGTCATCGGATCTTGGAAAATCATTGCAATATCATTCCCACGAATTTTCGTCATTTCCTTCTCTGTTGCCTTCACTAAATCCTTACCCTCAAATAAAATTTCACCTTCTGCATAGATTGCTGGTGGCTGTGGTATTAACTTCATAATCGCATTACTCGTCACTGATTTTCCTGAGCCCGATTCTCCTACGATTGCAAGAGTCTTCCCTTTTTCAAGTGAAAAATCAACTCCGCGTACGGCTTGGACAAGGCCCGCATACGTTTTAAAATTAATCTTTAAATTCTTTACTTCTAAAATCGTTTCACCCATTGTCGTCACCTCTATTTTCGTAGTTTAGGATCGAGCGCATCACGAAGACCATCGCCGACTGCATTAAATGCAAAGATTGTTATTGAAATTAAAATAGCTGGGAAAATTAAACGCCAAGGCGCTGTATCAATGGCATTATTACCATCTGATGCCATCGTCCCCCAAGAAGCCATTGGTTGTGGTACACCTAAGCCTAAAAAGCTTAAAAATGCTTCCGTAAAAATCGCACTTGGAATTGTTAATGTCATCGTTACCAAAATGGCCCCTAATGCATTCGGAATTAAATGTTTCGAAATAATATGCCCTGTCGAAGCTCCGAGTGTACGTGCCGCTAAAACATACTCTTGATTTTTTATTGATAATACTTCCCCACGCACAATACGAGCCATATTTACCCAACCTGTAATTGATAGCGCGATAATGATTGGCACTAAACCTGGCTTTAACACAACTAATAAAATAATCACGACTAATAAATATGGAACCGCTGTTAATACATC
>ERZ808028.798-NODE-798-length-22624-cov-44.887834_pt1 | contig 22624 bp, 18 predicted proteins | sample MGYA00380184_ERZ808028 | MGnify/ENA primary metagenome ERZ808028 (study PRJEB31490, sample SAMN06133397) | mouse gut metagenome | isolation source: J8_1 | host: mice | place: China: Chengdu | collected 2015-05 ...
AGTGACAGGATCGCAACCAGCAAAGGAAAAGCAATCACAACGTCAACCTGGTTAGATCGCTATCAAGCAATCCAGGATGACAGACTGAAAAGTGGCGATATAAAGCTCAACACCTATAAACAGAAAGCCAAACCAGTATCCTTGCTCAGGGAACGAGCAGGAATGAAGTTAATTTCATCCGTTGATGTAAGGGATATAGCACAATTGCTTGACGAGTATATCACTGCTGGGCAACCGAGGATGGCGCAAGTAGTCCGCTCCGTTCTAATTGATGTATTCAAGGAGGCACAACACTATGGGGAGGTCCCTCCTGGCTATAATCCAGCATTAGCGACCAAACAGCCCAGAAGAAAAATTACCCGACAACGGTTAAGCCTTGAAGAATGGCAAAAAATCTTTGATATCGCAGATGCCAGTCATCGTTATATGGGGAATGCCATGCTGTTAGCACTGGTTACCGGTCAGAGGTTAGGTGATATCTCGCGTATGAAATTTAGCGATATTTGGGATGATCATCTCCATGTCATCCAGGAAAAAACTGGGAGCAAAATCGCCATCCCGCTTTCCCTGCGTCTCAATGCGATTAACTGGAGTTTGCGAGATGTAGTAGCCCGCTGCCGTGACTATGCTGTCAGTCCATATCTTGTACATTTTTTTCGCACAACCTCACAGGCTGAACGTGGCGCACAGGTAAAAGCTAATACACTAACGATGAACTTTAGCAAGGCGCGTGATCTGGCAAAAATTGATTGGGGTACTGGAACTCCAGCAACTTTTCATGAACAAAGATCTTTATCTGAACGCCTTTACAAGGAGCAAGGGATAGATACCAGAAAACTGCTGGGCCATAAAACCCAGCAGCAAACCGATCGTTACCATGATGACAGGGGAAAAGATTGGAATAAGTTAGAATTAAAATGAGGGGGAAAACTCCCCCTCACTTTTTAACACACTTCAGAGCCACTTAACTGGAAAGTTATAGGAGATATTTTACCTCTAAACCTATAAGGTTTGGATAGTAGTAACTTTTCCATAACCCCATTATTAATTACTTTTTTTGCATACTGTTCATCAGTAAGTTCTTTCCCTAAAAAAGAGAATCTATTACATACAATCCATATATTAAAATCAGTAATTTTCACATCTTCTTTTAAAAAACTATCAGAAAAACGCTCTTGCATGAAATCGTCTACTGCTGTCTTATACTTGCATCGTATATTTTCTTCATCTAATCGGGAAACTTTTGCAACATTCTTCAACTCAATTATGTAAAGTGCAAAACGATTATCCCCTCGCTTAATAACTAAAATATTATCTGGTGAAGGAGGTGTAATAGGCAACCGAAGCGAATTATAATATGAATCCACAGAAAGATTGATTATTTTTTGGCAATCTAGTTTTCCGTTATCCTGATAAAAATCAGCATCCAATTTGACAAACACATTATTTTCTTCGACTTCATCACGAAGTAAAGCAGTTAACTCAGGAGTTGCAAGAATTTTTTCGATCATTCTTTGCCATCCTCGTCTTCCATTTCGTCATTTATAGTTTGAAAGATATCCATCTTTTCATCAAATAACTCATTCGTAGCTGGGCCAAAGTTATTATCCTCAATCCCTAACTCATCAATTTCTAGCGGTAAAGCAACACTTCCTGTTCCTGTCTTTTTAAACACTACTGATGATACATTATTTTTATGGATACCTGTCATGCAGTTCTCAGCAGTGTTCTTAATCACAAGATTATTAACCTTGTTGAATATAAAATTACTATGAGATGTCACAATAAGTTTAACATTTGCATCTATTAATTTTGCAAATATCTCTGTTAATTTTATTTGAATTTCCGGATGTAAATGAGCTTCTGGTTCTTCAATCATAATTAATGGTTTAGGTTCTGGACGTTTGAATTCCCTAGCCCCGCTTCCGATGCGTCTCATACCCGATTCGTCAGCTTTAGTAAGCACGTATCTTAAATATGATACAATAGGTGCCAACTCTGAAACCATCGAAGATGTTGATGACAACTCTAATCTAAGATTTGTATTATTAGGATAAAAAAGAAGCTGTTTTGTCTGTGGATTAAATTCCACTCTACCATCTAATATTTTATCTTCTATTTCTTTGGCAAGGATATTTAATTTCTTATCTTCATAGTTCCGTTTAACAACTCTAATATCAGACAACTTAATGAAGTAATCACTAACAGGCTCAGATATACTTGGCAATTCAATTTTTTTTGATAAGAAAGATCTATTCTTAGATAACTCTGCAATTATTTGACCAAAAGCACTCAGAGCTTGATACAAACCCGAACGACTTGCTGGCAAATAATGGACACTCTTAAGAGTCGGTGTTAAAATTGTATTAACCATAACCATGAATGTTCTTTGAACAAAGAAGTGATTGTATTCGCCAATCAATCTGTTTATAGCTTCTTCATAATTATCGTTATTTTCCCTATAATAAATACTGGATGAATTTGCGCCATGGTGAAAAGTTCTATTTCTTTTTGATTTTTTTATATAAAATTGTTGAGCGTGCTTGATATCACTTACACATAATTTGTTATTTTCGAGTTTTATGTCTACAGATAAATCATTACCAACCAGACTGATCTTAGCTGGTTCATTATTAAACTGATTTTGTAGATTGTTAAGTGATACAAATGTATTTGAAAAAGAATTAGTTAACTCTGCTAGTAAATAACTCGCAAACATATTTTTTATGTCTTCATTCACTAACATTGAAACATTCATATCTGTTTCATCACTTTCTATAAAACCTGCAAATTCTTTCCTCCTTATATCTGAAGTCATTTCAATATGATCGAAATCAAGATAATAATCGAAGGAATTGATTATATATGAGCGACGTTGTTTTAGTTGCAGTAAAGATTTAACAATTAAATAAATTGCGGTTATTGCATATGATTTACCTATGCTATTCTGTCCAATTAACAAATGGAAATCTTTTTCTAAATCTATTTGGAATTCACGAATCGGACCAAAATTTTTCAAAATGATTATCATAAGCTCACTCTACATAGACATTTGATGACGATAATGCAAGCATATCATACTGATATAGCAAATGAAATTTGATAACTTAAATTGATAAAATTTTGATAACCGTTAGCAACCTAACAAAAAAAACGGAAGCGTTACGCTCCCGTTAATGAATTTAACAAATTTCCGTATTACATGTTTTCGATGATCGCGTCACCAAACTCTGAACATTTCAGCAGTTTAGCGCCTTCCATCAGACGTTCGAAGTCATAGGTTACAGTCTTGGCATTGATTGCGCCTTCCATACCTTTAACAATCAGGTCTGCGGCTTCAGTCCAGCCCATATGGCGTAACATCATCTCAGCGGAGAGAATAATAGAGCCAGGGTTTACTTTGTCCTGACCGGCGTATTTCGGCGCAGTACCGTGGGTGGCTTCAAACAGGGCGCATTCGTCACCGATGTTTGCTCCAGGGGCGATACCGATACCGCCAACCTGCGCTGCCAGAGCGTCAGAAATGTAGTCACCGTTCAGGTTCATACAGGCGATAACATCATATTCAGCCGGACGCAGCAGGATCTGTTGCAGGAATGCATCAGCAATCACGTCTTTAATGACGATCTCTTTGCCGGTGTTCGGGTTTTTAACTTTCAGCCACGGGCCGCCGTCGATCAGTTCACCGCCAAACTCTTCACGCGCCAGCTGGTAGCCCCAGTCTTTAAACGCGCCTTCGGTGAACTTCATGATGTTGCCTTTGTGCACCAGAGTCACAGAGTCACGATCGTTAGCAATTGCGTATTCGATCGCTGCACGAACCAGACGTTTGGTGCCTTCTTCCGAACACGGCTTAATACCGATACCACAATGTTCCGGGAAGCGAATTTTCTTCACCCCCATCTCTTCACGCAGGAATTTAATCACTTTCTCGGCGTCGGCAGAGTCTGCTTTCCATTCGATACCCGCATAAATGTCTTCCGAGTTTTCACGGAAGATAACCATATCGGTCAGTTCAGGGTGTTTAACCGGGCTTGGAGTGCCTTGATAGTAACGTACCGGACGCAGGCAGATGTAGAGATCCAGTTCCTGGCGCAGGGCAACGTTCAGAGAGCGAATACCGCCACCAACAGGAGTGGTCAGCGGACCTTTAATGGCAACGCGATATTCACGAATCAGATCAAGAGTTTCAGCAGGCAGCCAGACGTCCTGACCATAAACCTGTGTGGATTTTTCACCGGTGTAAATTTCCATCCAGGAGATTTTACGCTCGCCTTTATAGGCTTTCTCGACTGCAGCGTCGACCACTTTCAGCATGGCTGGGGTTACATCTACACCGATTCCATCACCTTCAATGTAAGGGATAATCGGATTTTCAGGAACGTTGAGTTTGCCGTTTTGCAGGGTGATCTTCTTGCCTTGTGCCGGAACAACTACTTTACTTTCCATTCACCTCTCCTTCGAGCGCTACTGGTTTGCTCGTCTGCCACCACGTTGCATATGCGTTTGCGTCCTGCGATACGGATGCTTTAGAGCAATTTTTTGTTAATGATTTGTAATTGGCTTGTCAATACTACCCTATTGTTTGCCGTCATGAAAGATGCGCGTTATTAGGCTATAATGCGGCAATTCATAATCTCTGAAAATACCATGCAAAAAACTTCTTTTAGACCAAAGACAGTATTTTCCCGACCTTCAAATAAAGTATTAAATATCAATTAGTTACGCCAGATTTTAAGCAATAAAAAAACCACCAGTGATAACTAACAGGGTGCTATTTGGTCAAAATTTGACATTACTCGATTCAGCGACTAACTCACTTTGAGCACTATTGGGAAAATTATCAAAAGTCATGGTTGAAGCGACAAGCAACGAGTAAATTATGGCATCCACCCTTTTTGAGGTTCACATGAAACGCTTTGCACTGATAGCTGTGACACTCGTTGCCTTTACTGGTTCTAGTTCTGCATCTGCTGCAACCGAAGAAATCAACTTCAAGTAACAGAAACACTATATAACAATGGAGTGTTGAAAAATGGATACTACCGAAGAACGCAATGGAACATATTTCTACAGAGGACACCCGAACCTGTCCAAAATAGAACTACTCAACGTCATATTCCTTGAAGAATTCTGTAAGGAATTGGGGATTGATTCGGTATCAGGTGCAGCAATCTTATCTGGTCAACCTTGGCTGGGTACAAGAGCGAAGCCGCAAGGGGCAACCCTGGGAACAAGTGTTGTCTCAAAGTATGCGCGTATACTGATGAGAGATGCACGCATGCCTTTTGGTATTTCTGTTCATACACCAGTGGGTGTAAGGATGCAGAAATCTAATAAGCTTGCTGCAATTATCGCTCGTTGGGTCCCGTGGATTGGTTGGGTTTCACTGTCGATGAGTCTTTACAGGGTTTCGACTCGTACCCAGGAAAAATACAATCTGATTGCCAAACCTCAAGACCGTATTAAGTGGACTTCCTTCTAATGGCAACAACAATCACAGACGAAGTTTTAGCACTGTTCCGTGATGAGATTCCAGGTTATCAGGATGACCACGGGAAGGAAATTCCGTTAGAACTGGACTCTGATTTGTTCGACTATCCACGAGATGATTTAGAGGACGCTATACGGAAATACAAAGAGAGGTTTGGGATTAACCTGGATAATCTGGACTGGTCTTTGTACCTTCCGTGGGAGTCTGCACCATTGCTTCAACGATGGTTCAAGCTCAAGCGGGAAGAGGTAGAAACAACACGTTTACCGTTAACTGTACGGATGTTTGCAGAATCAGCAGAAGCGGGAAAATGGCTGTATCAGTAGAATAAAAAAGAAGGCTGCGATGCCCCTCTTATTACTGCTGATGATGGTAGTGGTAAAGCATCATCCTGAACTTGAACAGTGAAGTGCTGTCACCCATCAGTAATACAGAAACACTATTTTTCATACCAATATTTATTCAATTCATCAATGTAAAATGTGTTCATTGGGCCATATTTATCACCATGCAGGCACACAACCGCTGCTCACTCACCCAGGTATGGATGAAACCGCGCTGAAGAGCCTGAACCCTGAACCTCTAACGAGTACCTTCAAAGTCCAATGCAATCCGACACTGTGCTACCCTCTGCGTATAGCTCTATTTGGAATTTACCATGAAATACTTTAGCGATTCTAAATCTTCTTTTAGAAAAAAACAGGTTAGTCGACTAAACTCGCAACACTCCACTAAGCGTAAACCTGAAAACCAGCCCACGCGTGTGATCCTGTTCAATAAACCCTACGATGTTCTTCCGCAGTTCACCGATGAAGCCGGACGCAAAACATTAAAAGAATTCATCCCGGTTCAGGGCGTTTATGCAGCAGGTCGTCTTGACCGCGATAGCGAAGGGTTACTGGTGCTGACCAATAACGGCGCGTTGCAGGCGCGTTTAACCCAGCCGGGTAAACGCACCGGGAAAATCTATTATGTGCAGGTGGAAGGTATTCCCACACAAGACGCACTTGAAGCCTTGCGCAATGGCGTAACCTTAAATGATGGCCCTACCCTGCCCGCCGGCGCGGAGCTGGTTGACGAACCAGCGTGGTTATGGCCGCGGAATCCACCAATTCGTGAACGCAAAAGTATTCCCACCAGCTGGCTGAAGATCACCTTATATGAAGGACGTAATCGCCAGGTGCGCCGCATGACCGCCCATGTTGGTTTCCCCACGCTGCGACTGATTCGCTATGCGATGGGAGATTACTCTTTGGATAATCTTGCCAATGGCGAATGGCGAGAAGTGACAGATTAAGGATGCAAAATGTTTAAACCGCACGTTACCGTTGCTTGCGTGGTGCACGCAGAAGGCAAATTTTTAGTCGTTGAAGAGACGATTAATGGTAAAGCGTTATGGAACCAACCTGCCGGGCATCTGGAAGCCGATGAAACCTTAGTGGAAGCCGCCGCCCGTGAACTGTGGGAAGAAACCGGCATCAGCGCGCAGCCGCAACACTTTATTCGTATGCATCAGTGGATTGCGCCAGATAAAACGCCGTTTTTGCGTTTCCTCTTTGCCATTGAGCTTGAGCAAATATGCCCGACCCAGCCTCATGACAGCGATATCGACTGCTGTCGTTGGGTCAGCGCCGAAGAAATTTTACAGGCGTCAAATCTTCGTTCGCCGCTGGTGGCGGAAAGTATCCGTTGTTATCAAAGCGGGCAACGCTATCCGCTGGAGATGATTGGCGATTTTAACTGGCCTTTTACAAAGGGTGTCATCTAAAAGGCTGCGTGATAGAATACGCCGCCTTGAAGTTCAATGTCGTGAGTGATCCAATGTCTGAAACCGCAAAAAAAGTAATCGTCGGCATGTCCGGCGGTGTCGATTCCTCCGTTTCTGCCTGGCTGTTGCAACAACAGGGATATCAGGTTGAAGGCCTGTTTATGAAGAACTGGGAAGAAGACGACGGTGAGGAATATTGCACAGCGGCAGCGGATCTGGCTGATGCCCAGGCTGTCTGCGACAAGCTCGGCATTGAACTGCACACCGTTAACTTTGCTGCCGAGTACTGGGACAACGTCTTCGAACTGTTCCTTGCCGAATATAAAGCCGGTCGCACGCCGAATCCGGATATTCTGTGCAACAAAGAGATCAAATTTAAAGCCTTCCTCGAATTTGCCGCCGAAGATTTAGGTGCCGATTATATCGCTACCGGTCATTACGTACGTCGGGCCGATGTCGATGGCAAGAGCCGCCTGCTGCGTGGTCTGGACAGCAATAAAGACCAGAGCTACTTCCTTTATACGCTCAGCCATGAGCAGATTGCGCAAAGCCTGTTCCCGGTCGGCGAACTGGAAAAACCGCAGGTGCGTAAGATTGCTGAAGATCTTGGTCTGGTCACCGCGAAGAAAAAAGACTCTACCGGCATTTGCTTCATTGGCGAACGTAAATTCCGCGAGTTCCTGGGCCGTTATCTCCCGGCGCAACCGGGCAAAATCATTACCGTCGATGGCGATGAAATTGGTGAGCACCAGGGGCTGATGTATCACACTCTCGGTCAGCGTAAAGGTCTGGGTATCGGTGGCACCAAAGAAGGTACCGAAGAACCGTGGTATGTGGTGGACAAAGACGTCGAAAACAACATTCTGGTTGTCGCTCAGGGCCATGAACACCCGCGGCTGATGTCTGTCGGGTTGATTGCCCAGCAGTTGCACTGGGTCGATCGCGAACCATTCACCGGCACTATGCGTTGCACGGTAAAAACCCGCTATCGCCAGACCGATATCCCTTGCACCGTCAAGGCGCTGGACGATGATCGCATTGAAGTGATTTTCGATGAACCGGTTGCCGCCGTGACGCCGGGCCAGTCTGCCGTCTTCTATAACGGTGAAGTGTGCCTCGGTGGCGGTATTATTGAGCAGCGTCTGCCGCTGCCGGTCTGATTATTATCTTTACTTAAAACAAGGAAGCAGTGAACGTGGCAAAGAATTACTATGACATCACCCTCGCCCTGGCCGGTATTTGTCAGTCGGCACGCCTGGTGCAACAACTCGCTCACCAGGGGCATTGTGATGCCGATGCGCTACACGTCTCACTCAACAGTATTATTGATATGAACCCCAGCTCGACGCTGGCGGTTTTTGGCGGTAGCGAAGCCAACCTGCGCGTCGGGCTGGAAACCCTGCTCGGCGTGCTCAATGCCAGCAGTCGCCAGGGCTTAAACGCTGAGTTAACCCGCTACACACTCAGCTTGATGGTGCTTGAGCGCAAACTCTCCTCAGCGAAAGGCGCGCTCGACACTCTGGGCAACCGGATCAACGGCCTGCAACGCCAGCTCGAACACTTCGATTTACAGTCCGAAACGCTGATGAGCGCGATGGCTGCTATCTATGTTGATGTGATCAGCCCGCTTGGCCCGCGCATTCAGGTCACCGGTTCCCCTGCTGTACTGCAAAGCCCACAAGTGCAGGCGAAAGTTCGCGCAACCCTGCTGGCAGGCATTCGCGCCGCCGTGCTCTGGCACCAGGTCGGCGGCGGACGTCTGCAACTGATGTTTTCTCGTAATCGCCTGACCACTCAGGCAAAACAAATTCTTGCTCATTTAACCCCGGAGTTGTGATCTATGGAATTATCCTCACTGACCGCCGTTTCCCCTGTCGATGGACGCTACGGCGATAAAGTCAGCGCGCTGCGCGGGATTTTCAGCGAATATGGTTTGCTGAAATTCCGTGTACAAGTTGAAGTACGTTGGCTGCAAAAACTGGCCGCGCACGCAGCGATCAAGGAAGTTCCTGCTTTTGCTGCCGACGCAATCGGTTACCTTGATGCAATTGTCGCCAATTTCAGCGAAGAAGATGCCGCACGCATCAAAACCATCGAGCGTACCACTAACCACGACGTTAAAGCGGTTGAGTATTTCCTGAAAGAAAAAGTGGCGGAGATCCCGGAACTGCACGCGGTTTCTGAATTCATCCACTTTGCCTGTACTTCGGAAGATATCAATAACCTCTCCCACGCATTAATGCTGAAAACCGCGCGTGATGAAGTGATCCTGCCGTACTGGCGTCAACTGATTGATGGCATTAAAGATCTCGCCGTTCAGTACCGCGATATCCCGCTGCTGTCTCGTACCCACGGTCAGCCAGCCACGCCGTCAACCATCGGTAAAGAGATGGCAAACGTCGCCTACCGTATGGAGCGCCAGTACCGCCAGCTTAATCAGGTGGAGATCCTCGGCAAAATCAACGGCGCGGTCGGTAACTATAACGCCCATATCGCCGCTTACCCGGAAGTTGACTGGCATCAGTTCAGCGAAGAGTTCGTCACCTCGCTGGGTATTCAGTGGAACCCGTACACCACCCAGATCGAACCGCACGACTACATTGCCGAATTGTTTGATTGCGTTGCGCGCTTCAACACCATTCTGATCGACTTTGACCGTGACGTCTGGGGTTATATCGCCCTTAACCACTTCAAACAGAAAACCATTGCTGGTGAGATTGGTTCTTCCACCATGCCGCATAAAGTTAACCCGATTGACTTCGAAAACTCCGAAGGGAATCTGGGCCTTTCCAACGCGGTATTGCAGCATCTGGCAAGCAAACTGCCGGTTTCCCGCTGGCAGCGTGACCTGACCGACTCCACCGTGCTGCGTAACCTCGGCGTGGGTATCGGTTATGCGCTGATTGCGTATCAATCCACCCTGAAAGGCGTGAGCAAACTGGAAGTAAACCGTGACCATCTGCTGGATGAGCTGGATCACAACTGGGAAGTGCTGGCTGAGCCAATCCAGACAGTTATGCGTCGCTATGGCATCGAAAAACCGTACGAGAAGCTGAAAGAGCTGACTCGCGGTAAGCGCGTTGACGCCGAAGGCATGAAGCAGTTTATCGATGGTCTGGCGTTGCCAGAAGAAGAGAAAGCCCGCCTGAAAGCGATGACGCCGGCTAACTATATTGGTCGAGCTATCACCATGGTTGATGAGCTGAAATAAACTCGTATCAGTGCCGGATGGCGATGCTGTCCGGCCTGTTTATTAAAATTATCCACTTTTTCTTTTTTCACTTTACCTCCCCTCCCCGCTGGTTTATTTAATGTTTACCCCCATAAACACATAATCGCGTTACACTATTTTAATAATTAAGACAGGGAGAAATAAAAATGCGCGTACTGGTTGTTGAAGACAATGCGTTGTTACGTCACCACCTTAAAGTTCAGATTCAGGATGCTGGTCATCAGGTCGATGACGCAGAAGATGCCAAAGAAGCCGATTATTATCTCAATGAACATTTACCGGATATTGCGATTGTCGATCTCGGATTGCCTGACGAGGACGGTCTGTCACTGATTCGCCGCTGGCGTAGCAATGATGTTTCACTGCCGATTCTGGTATTAACCGCCCGTGAAAGCTGGCAGGACAAAGTCGAAGTATTAAGTGCCGGTGCTGATGATTACGTGACTAAACCGTTTCATATTGAAGAGGTGATGGCGCGAATGCAGGCATTAATGCGGCGTAATAGCGGCCTGGCTTCACAGGTCATTTCGCTACCCCCGTTTCAGGTTGATCTCTCTCGCCGTGAATTATCTATTAATGACGAAGTGATCAAACTGACCGCGTTCGAATACACCATTATGGAAACGTTGATACGCAATAATGGCAAAGTGGTGAGCAAAGATTCGTTAATGCTCCAACTCTATCCGGATGCGGAGCTGCGGGAAAGCCATACCATTGATGTACTGATGGGACGTCTGCGCAAAAAAATTCAGGCACAATATCCGCAAGAAGTGATTACTACCGTTCGCGGCCAGGGCTATTTGTTCGAATTGCGCTGATGAAAAAATTACTGCGTCTTTTTTTCCCGCTCTCACTGCGGGTACGTTTTCTGTTGGCAACGGCTGCGGTAGTACTGGTGCTTTCGCTTGCCTACGGAATGGTCGCGCTGATCGGTTATAGCGTCAGTTTCGATAAAACTACGTTTCGGCTGTTACGTGGCGAGAGCAATCTGTTCTATACCCTTGCGAAGTGGGAAAACAATAAGTTGCATGTCGAGTTACCCGAAAATATCGACAAGCAAAGCCCCACCATGACGCTAATTTATGATGAGAACGGGCAGCTTTTATGGGCGCAACGTGACGTGCCCTGGCTGATGAAGATGATCCAGCCTGACTGGCTGAAATCGAATGGTTTTCATGAAATTGAAGCGGATGTTAACGATACCAGCCTCTTGCTGAGTGGAGATCATTCGATACAGCAACAGTTGCAGGAAGTGCGGGAAGATGATGACGACGCGGAGATGACCCACTCGGTGGCAGTAAACGTCTACCCGGCAACATCGCGGATGCCAAAATTAACCATTGTGGTGGTGGATACCATTCCGGTGGAGCTAAAAAGTTCCTATATGGTCTGGAGCTGGTTTATCTATGTGCTCTCAGCCAATCTGCTGTTAGTGATCCCGCTGCTGTGGGTCGCCGCCTGGTGGAGTTTACGCCCCATCGAAGCCCTGGCAAAAGAAGTCCGCGAACTGGAAGAACATAACCGCGAATTGCTCAATCCAGCCACAACGCGAGAACTGACCAGTCTGGTACGAAACCTGAACCGATTGTTAAAAAGTGAACGCGAACGTTACGACAAATACCGTACGACGCTCACCGACCTGACCCATAGTCTGAAAACGCCACTGGCGGTGCTGCAAAGTACGCTGCGTTCTCTGCGTAGTGAAAAGATGAGCGTCAGTGATGCTGAGCCGGTAATGCTGGAGCAAATCAGCCGCATTTCACAGCAAATTGGCTACTACCTGCATCGTGCCAGTATGCGCGGCGGGACATTGCTCAGCCGCGAGCTGCATCCGGTCGCCCCACTGCTGGACAATCTCACCTCAGCGCTGAACAAAGTGTATCAACGCAAAGGGGTCAATATCTCTCTCGATATTTCGCCAGAGATCAGCTTTGTCGGTGAGCAGAACGATTTTGTCGAGGTGATGGGCAACGTGCTGGATAATGCCTGTAAATATTGCCTCGAGTTTGTCGAAATTTCTGCAAGGCAAACCGACGAGCATCTCTATATTGTGGTCGAGGATGATGGCCCCGGTATTCCATTAAGCAAGCGAGAGGTCATTTTCGACCGTGGTCAACGGGTTGATACTTTACGCCCTGGGCAAGGTGTAGGGCTGGCGGTAGCCCGCGAAATCACCGAGCAATATGAGGGTAAAATCGTCGCCGGAGAGAGCATGCTGGGCGGTGCGCGGATGGAGGTGATTTTTGGTCGCCAGCATTCTGCGCCGAAAGATGAATAAATATGTCCATACTTCACGCATTACGTTAAGCATCCGTTATAATCGGTTGCAGATACCAGCCTGTGGATGCTTAACATGGAATACCAACTCACTCTTAACTGGCCCGATTTTCTTGAACGTCACTGGCAGAAACGCCCGGTGGTGTTAAAACGCGGCTTTAATAATTTTATTGACCCGATCTCTCCAGACGAGTTGGCGGGTCTGGCGATGGAAAGCGAAGTTGACAGTCGACTGGTCAGTCACCAGGATGGCAAATGGCAGGTCAGCCACGGCCCGTTCGAAAGCTACGATCATCTCGGTGAAACCAACTGGTCATTACTGGTACAGGCAGTGAACCACTGGCATGAGCCGACCGCCGCGCTGATGCGACCGTTCCGTGAACTACCGGACTGGCGTATTGATGATCTGATGATCTCTTTTTCTGTACCGGGCGGCGGCGTCGGCCCGCATCTCGATCAGTACGACGTGTTTATCATTCAGGGTACCGGTCGTCGTCGCTGGCGAGTGGGCGAAAAGCTGCAAATGAAACAGCACTGTCCGCACCCGGATCTGTTACAGGTCGATCCGTTCGAAGCCATCATCGATGAAGAGCTGGAGCCTGGCGATATTCTTTATATTCCGCCAGGATTCCCGCATGAAGGCTACGCGCTGGAAAATGCGATGAACTATTCCGTGGGTTTTCGCGCGCCAAATACGCGGGAATTAATTAGCGGATTTGCCGATTATGTGCTGCAACGTGAACTGGGCGGCAACTACTACAGCGATCCGGATGTTCCACCTCGCGCTCATCCTGCGGACGTTCTGCCGCAAGAGATGGATAAACTGCGTGAGATGATGCTCGAATTGATCAACCAGCCGGAACACTTTAAGCAATGGTTTGGCGAGTTTATATCCCAGTCACGTCATGAACTGGATATCGCGCCGCCGGAACCGCCTTATCAGCCAGATGAAATCTACGATGCGCTGAAACAAGGTGAAGTGCTGGTGCGCCTGGGTGGTCTGCGCGTATTGCGCATTGGCGACGACGTGTATGCCAATGGTGAGAAGATCGATTCCCCGCACCGTCCGGCACTGGATGCACTCGCCAGCAACATTGCGCTGACTGCGGAGAATTTTGGCGATGCGCTGGAAGATCCGTCATTCCTCGCGATGCTCGCGGCGCTGGTCAATAGCGGGTATTGGTTCTTCGAAGGGTAAGTTTGGATTTAAGCCGGATGCGGCGCTGATTGCGCCTTATCGTGCCTACATGCACTGAACGCCTGTAGGCACGATAAGTATGTGGACCAGTATCAATATAACGGTTTCATCCCGGTAATTGGCAGTCCACATACGCATCGGGCAATCACGACTTCCGTTGCGCCGTTAACTCGGCAATACGGACAATCACCTGCACCGCTTTTTCCATACCTTCCAGAGTCACAAACTCATGCTTACCATGATAGTTGTAACCGCCAGTGAACAGGTTCGGGCACGGTAATCCCATAAACGACAACTGCGCGCCGTCGGTACCGCCGCGGATCGGTTTCAGTTCCGGTTCAATATCGCAGTCACGCATCGCCTGCTGGGCGATATCGAGAATATGCGGATGCTCAACCACTTTCTCGCGCATATTGTAGTAACTGTCTTCAATCACCAGTTCAATGTAGCAATCAGGATGTAACCCTTTGCCCACTTTTTTGGCGATCTCCATCATTTTACGTTTACGCGCTTCAAACTGTTTACGGTCGAAATCACGGATGATGTAGTGCATATCGGCTCGGTCAACGGTGCCTTTCATGCTCGCCAGGTGATAGAAACCTTCATAGCCTTCTGTCATTTCCGGGCTTTCATCCGCCGGAACTTCCGCATGAATACGTGCCGCCAGCGACAGCGCATTTACCATCACTCCTTTCGCCGTGCCCGGATGAACATTGTTACCGACAATTTTGATATTGACCGATGCGGCGTTGAAGTTTTCAAACTCCAGTTCACCTACGCCACCACCGTCAACAGTGTAAGCCCAGCGGGCATCGAAGGCATCAACATCAAAATGTTTCGCCCCTTTGCCCACTTCTTCATCCGGGGTAAAGGCGACGCGAATATCACCATGCGGAATGTTTTTCTGTTGCAATACCGCCAGCGCGGTCATGATTTCTGCAATACCGGCTTTGTCATCGGCACCTAACAAGGTTTTACCATCGGTAGTAATCAGCGTCTGACCCAGTAGCTGATGCAGCACCGGGAACATAACCGGTGATAAAACTTCATCGCCGATACCCAGCGCAATATCGCCACCGCGATAGTTTTCAACAATTTGCGGATTCACATTTTTGCCGCTGCAATCCGGTGAGGTATCCACATGAGAAATAAAGCCAATCGCCGGGATATTGCCAGGGACGTTAGCCGGTAACGTCGCCATCAAAGTGCCCTTCTCACTTAAGGTCACATTGATAAGCCCCATCTCTTCGAGCTGCTCTTTCAGTAGATGCAATAACTTCCATTGGCCTTCCGTGCTGGGAACCTGTCTCACCCCTGCTTTTGATTGGGTATCCAGAGACACGTAGTTCAAAAATCGCTCAAGTAGTTTATCCATGTAGTCACCCTCACTTTTTGTGACAACATTATTAAGAAGCAAGAAAAGACAAATATTGCGTCAGGTCACTTTTACCCCTGCAAGCGGGAATATTTATCAGCATTACCTTAATGAATATAAAGCTAAGCCAGTAATTCACAACAAAGATTGGCGATTCAAGCGGTTTGCCGTAGAATTACCGCCCTCATTAAGAGTCACCAAGGTGGTTAACCACAAACCCCGCATCGGTAAGCCATCCGTTGCGTTTACATGGGACAGAGTAAAAAATTGAATAAACAACCGAGTTCGCTTTCACCGCTGGTGCAATTGGCGGGAATTCGCAAATGCTTTGATGGTAAAGAGGTCATTCCCCAGCTGGATCTGACTATCAACAATGGCGAGTTCCTCACGCTGCTTGGCCCTTCTGGCTGCGGTAAAACAACCGTTCTTCGCCTGATTGCAGGTCTGGAAACTGTTGATTCCGGACGCATCATGCTGGATAACGAGGACATCACCCACGTTCCGGCGGAAAACCGCTATGTGAACACTGTTTTCCAAAGCTACGCACTTTTCCCCCACATGACCGTGTTCGAAAATGTGGCCTTTGGGTTGCGCATGCAAAAAACCCCCGCTGCTGAAATTACGCCCCGCGTGATGGAAGCCCTGCGGATGGTGCAACTGGAAACCTTCGCTCAACGTAAACCGCATCAGCTCTCTGGTGGTCAACAGCAACGCGTCGCCATTGCTCGCGCGGTGGTTAACAAGCCTCGTCTGTTGTTGCTGGATGAGTCGCTCTCAGCGCTGGATTACAAACTGCGTAAGCAAATGCAGAACGAGCTGAAAGCGTTACAGCGTAAGCTTGGTATTACCTTCGTCTTTGTCACTCACGATCAGGAAGAAGCGCTCACCATGTCAGACAGGATTGTGGTGATGCGCGAGGGTCGTATTGAGCAAGATGGTACACCGCGCGAAATTTACGAAGAGCCGAAAAACCTGTTTGTTGCCGGCTTCATTGGCGAAATCAATATGTTTAACGCCACTGTCATCGAACGTCTAGACGAGCAGCGCGTACGCGCCAACGTTGAAGGCCGCGAATGTAATATCTACGTTAACTTCGCCGTTGAACCGGGGCAAAAACTGCATGTTCTGCTGCGCCCGGAAGACTTACGTGTTGAAGAGATTAACGACGACAACCACGCTGAAGGGCTGATTGGTTACGTTCGTGAGCGTAACTACAAAGGCATGACGCTGGAGTCGGTTGTTGAACTGGAAAATGGCAAGATGGTGATGGTCAGCGAATTCTTCAATGAAGACGACCCTGACTTTGACCACTCTCTCGACCAAAAAATGGCCATTAATTGGGTAGAAAGCTGGGAGGTCGTACTGGCTGATGAAGAACACAAGTAAGTTCCAGAATGTAGTGATTGTCACTATTGTCGGTTGGCTTGTGTTGTTTGTCTTTCTGCCCAACCTGATGATCATTGGCACCAGCTTTTTGACCCGCGACGACGCCAGTTTCGTCAAAATGGTCTTTACGCTGGATAACTACACGCGTCTGCTCGATCCGCTCTATTTTGAAGTGCTATTGCACTCGCTGAATATGGCGCTGATCGCCACCCTCGCCTGCCTGGTGCTGGGCTACCCGTTTGCCTGGTTTCTGGCGAAGCTACCACACAAGGTGCGTCCGCTGCTGCTGTTTCTGCTGATTGTTCCCTTCTGGACCAACTCACTGATTCGCATCTACGGGCTGAAAATTTTCCTCAGCACCAAAGGCTATCTCAACGAGTTTTTGCTCTGGCTGGGCGTTATCGACACACCAATTCGTATCATGTTCACGCCCAGTGCGGTGATTATCGGTCTGGTTTACATTCTGCTACCGTTTATGGTGATGCCGCTGTACTCCAGTATCGAAAAACTGGATAAGCCGTTGCTTGAGGCGGCGCGCGATCTCGGTGCCAGCAAGTTACAGACTTTTATCCGTATCATTATTCCACTGACGATGCCGGGAATTATTGCCGGATGTCTGCTGGTGATGCTGCCAGCGATGGGCCTGTTCTATGTATCCGACCTGATGGGCGGTGCGAAAAACCTGCTGATCGGTAACGTCATCAAGGTCCAGTTCCTCAATATTCGTGACTGGCCGTTTGGTGCAGCCACCAGCATTACGCTGACTATCGTAATGGGCCTGATGTTGCTGGTTTACTGGCGCGCTTCTCGTCTGCTGAATAAGAAGGTGAGCGAATTAGATGATTAATCCTTTATATTCAATGCAATAGAATCAATTTTGAAGGGGTTTAAGGATTGGTGTAACAATGCAGATAATTCCATTAATATCAGTCTATTGCAATCTTGTTTTGGAGAATAGTTTCGAGCTCTTTTAATCCTTACTGTCACTTTCTCACTAAGGCTCTTTTATAGCTCTCCACTTAAAAACCCCGTCTGCTAAAACAGTCGGGGCTATCATTTGTTAAAGAAAAATTCCTAAAATCCTCGCCAGCACAAACAATCACTTGCTCATTCATGCTTTATCAAGAAAATATCCCTGCAAGTTGTGTTGTTTCTTTCTGCGTTCCGACAGGGTGTTATGGTTCCCCACTTCTCTCGGGACGGACACTTAACGGACGGGAAATTTTCAGGTGTCATTCAGACGTGCTTCGCCCCCTGATTGGCGAAGCACGCTTTTTTCTCAGATTATTCCGTTTTGCCTGTGCGTTGAATAACTCCACTGCAGTTATGTAAAATCAATAAAAGTTGGAAATCATTCAATACTCGCACTATCGAAAGTTATCCAGCCAGCCGCAGTATTCTGCCATGATAAGTTGCTGCGGCTTTTTATGTTTAACGGATAAACAGCCAGATCAGCAGACACACCATCACCAGCACAGCAAAATCCATCAGGCTTGCCACATCCCATGCACATGATTCAAAACCGCCCCACCACGGCATATCATACGCCTGCAATACCCGAACATTTCAATCCAGCGATTATTCAGTCTGGGTGTGTTCGCGCACAATGAAGAACGTACAACCAGAGCCTACACAACCACAGCACAAACTGCATGAAGGCAAGGTGTTATATCTATAACCTCTCCTGTTTTCATCAACAAACAAAAATCAATTCCCGCCCCAAGGGGAAAATGATATCGTGAAGTCGATGCAAAAAAGTGTTGCACTCGTGCTATCCCTTGTCGTTAGCGGAGGTTGCGAAAGTCAACAGATAAAGTTATAGTTACACCGATGCATAAGCATTGCTTAAAATTTAACAACATTCCCTATTAGACTTGAGAATACTGTTAACAACACCCAACAAACTAGGAGTAAAGCATGATTAGAAACTTTCGATTCTCTGATGAGCATCCGGATTTCTGATTAGGCTCTAAAAGCACCGAAGTCGGGATATGAGTGCACAAGGGCGGTTTTTAACCGCCCTTAGCTTTTTATGGACCAAAGTATGACAATCGAATTCTGTCTGGCTGTCTTGACAAGTAAATCTGTGATAGCCCTTCTTAATTTTCTTTTTCTCGCTTTAGTAATAGTGATGGGAGCTCTGCTCGGAAGCACGCTTCGAACTGGAAAAAACAGCGATACTAGTGACAACAAGTTCATTGGTAGCACGCATATGATAGGTATTGGTGCTGCTTTTATCTGCGTCCCCTTCATAGCTTCATTTCTACATCTAAATTATCAGTCACTTTTGCTTCCGCTAGCCGATACAACAGCAGCCGTATACATTGAACAGTTGTTCATGCTGATATCTCTTGCAGGCATAGCTTCCTATCTTGGTTATGGGCTACTTGATAACATTGCAAACAAAGTTCTTCAGAGCCAGGTGCAAGAGATTGGCCAGGAGCAAAAAGAAGCCAAACACTCTATCGAAGCTTTAGTTAATGAGAATAAGCAAATCAAGAGCAATGAGAAAAAAATCAGGCTCGAACTGCTGTATTTGAAAGCTAAAGATGCTGTAGAGTCAGGTCAGCGATATGGTGAGAAAACAACTGAAGAAGATAAGCTAGCTTCTAAGAAGAAATACAATGATGCCCTTGCTTTTTTAGATGAGGGGCTTAGAGAAATCAATGAAGAAGATGACTATCATTCATTTGACAGATTCATGGTTTTGAAAGCATTTACCCTAAAGCGAATTGATGATATTGCAGGCGCGCTGGAAATTGTTAAAAAATTATTAGTGAAAGATAAAACAAATCCAGTCTTGCTTTACAACATGGGTTGTTACCTTTTGCTATCTAAGCAGCATAAAGATGAACAAGAAGTTAAAGATTTCATTATGAAAGCTTTGACTGTTACTCCAGAGAAAGAGGCGCATAAACCCTTGCAGAAAAAAATCATAGAAAAAGTTTTGGCGCGCTTGGATTCAGATATACAGGATCTGTTTAATGATGATGAGTTAGCCAGAATCAGAGAGATGGTTGGGAGCAAAGCAAACTAGCCCATCCTTGTTCTTTGAAGCGCCTGTAAAATGGCGCTTGTTTTTGAGTTCTATACTTTCAGCAGAAAAATAATTTCAGGACTATTTTCAGACAAATTCATATAAAATAAATAATACCAACATTGAGTATCCGCTCTGTAATTATATAATCTATGTACAGGCTCCTATCGAACGCAAGTCAGCCAGCTGTAGTACGTTCTTGCATACGACATGCCGCAGCTTCTGTTATTCTGGCACGAAATTCCTCACCGACTTCAAATCCGCCATATTATTCAGCTCTTCCTTCATCTCCCGCTGGCGACGATAAATCTCGTCATTGCGATCGACCTGTGCCTGAACCATTGCAGTAAGCAGTTCATCCAGTTGTTGCATCGACAGTTTCACCTGCTGGTTTTCTGCATCGCCCCATACCATGGTTTTTCGCGCAGTGTCAGACTTTGATGCCATTACTGCCGGATAAAGACGAGCCAGTGAGTCGGCCCCAGCATTCCAGGTACGACCGTTCCATTCGAACGTGAACGGCTGCGCTTCCTGTTCTGTGCGCCAGGCTTCGATTTCCCGCTTTTTGGCATCTCTGGCTGCGGCAATAACTTCAGGCGTGACTGTGAACGGGGCGATTTCACCCCATCTGCCACTCTGCAGTTCCTGCCAGATTTGCCGGCCAGTTTCTGCTGTATCATTTGCCGAAGCTGTGTATGGAAGTGGCATTTCCATACCTGAAAACACGACCATGCAGTCAACATCTCCGGTTTCAAGATACCTTTGTTCGCTGATTTTTTTTATTTTCATCACATCGTCCTTATAAAAGCAGCAATAATAAACTCACCTTCTCCGGTGTAATCCGGAGTTCCGGATAATGCACGGTAAACACCCGGCAATGTGTGCTTCTCTGTACCAGAAAGCCCAATCTTCGGCGACGATAATGCTCCATCCGGAACACTGAATACCACGGGAGTAAGGACGGAGCCCGGGTAATATTGCCCTCGTACGACGCTAGCTGTTTTAGTGCTGCCACGGCTATTAAAGGCTGCCAGTGTTATGCTTCCAGCATACGGATCACCATAATTATCGTTTGTGGTCATGCTCAGGATTTTGGCAATATCATACAGGTCAATATTTATTTTCTCCCATTCACTCAGTGAAGGGCCATGTATGGCATCGTATGTTGCCCGATACAGTTCACCGTTCATCCCGTAAAAAACAGCCATCTTCAGCATCAGCGGGACAGTAAGGTTATTCCGCATCTCATCAGCGAAAAATAAATCAATCACACCTGTAAACTGTACTTCCGGTATAATTTCGCAGTCAGCGCTGACCGTATACCGCCCCGGTGTGGCATTTGAGATCCAGTCAAGAAGCACTTCCTTCGACGAAAAGCTGAGAACGTCACCTTTTGTGAAGATATGCCCGAATCCCAGACTTCCTGCAACAGCGGCCCGCCCCTGCGTTCTGTCATAAATGTCTGACTGAAGCCCATAATTTCCGCCTGCTGCTGAGTTTCCACTATTTCCATTGATACCCAGAACGTCACACATCTCTTCGGCTGTGGATTGTGACAACAGCTGTTTCCCTTTTTCAGAAACAGGAGCCAGAGAACACTGCCCGTTACCGCTAAAACTGGGAAACCCATCTTCACCGGATGGAAGACGGCCTAACGCAGTCAGAACGGGATTTAAAGGCTGTTTTCCGTCCAGCATCTTCATTATCGTTACGGAAAACGCCGGGTCATTACCCAGCGCCTCCGCCAGTTCGTTCAGCGTGTCCAGGGTTTCCGGAGAAGAACCCACAAGAGCAGCAAGCAGTTTGCGGACAAACGCCGCATTCACTGTTTCCAGACCTGAAGCATCGTCCGGTGGTGTCGGTGTCATAGGGGTACCGGTGAAGACCGGACTATCCAGTGACGCTTTTGTCTTCACCTCATTCATGACCTTACTGACTGCAAGGGATGTGGCGGCCTCTGTCTGCGAAGTGCTGTCAGTACGGTTACTGAGCTTGACAACTCCCTTTGTGGTCGTACTGGCATCTTCCAGGCCCACAGCAGATGCAATCTCCTCTGCCCGTTTTGCCGCATTTTCTGCGCGTGTTGCTGCAGACTCAGCAGAACTTTTGCTCTGCACTGCCACCGCTGCACTACCTGCAGCCTCTTCCGCCTTACCGAATGCCTCGCCGGCCAATGATGCCGCCGCTGCTTCATAGCCCGCCGCGGTGGATGCGCTCTGTGCCGCTGCCGTTTCAGAAGACCTGGCGTTCATCTCGGATGTTTTTGCCTCCTTCGCGGCATTTTCTGCCGCCGTTGCCGAGGAGGCTGCACCACTGGCGCTTGATGATGCGTTCGTTTCTGATGATTTTGCTGCCTCTTTTGAGGCCTCCGCCTCACGGGCTGAGGTGGCAGCTTCTGACGCTTTCGCGGTCGCGGTGGATGCTGAGGTGGCGGCTGATTGTTGTGACGCTGCCGCATTCGTTTCTGACGTTTTCGCGGCAACAGCACTGGTGGCCGCCGCGCTTTTCGAGGACTCTGCAGCGGCTGCACTTTTTGATGCCTCAGTGGCCTTTACTGATGCCGTTTCTGCACCGGAAGACGCTTCCTGTGCCGACGACGCGGCCTGCCCGGCTGACGTGCTGGCTGCGCGTGCTGAGCCTGCAGCATCAGTCGCATGGGTTGCCGCCTCACGGGCCGATGTGCCGGCATCGCCGGCTGACTTCTTCGCGGCTGCCGTGTTCTGTGCCACCGCGGACGCGTTACGCGCCACCTCTTCCACCATCAGTTCAAAACGGCGCAGTGCCTCCGGACGGGCATCATCCTCCGTCATGGCACCGAGAAAATCATTCAGCGTACCGGGTTGAGAATCTTCATACA
>ERZ808028.801-NODE-801-length-22543-cov-6.730971_pt1 | contig 22543 bp, 25 predicted proteins | sample MGYA00380184_ERZ808028 | MGnify/ENA primary metagenome ERZ808028 (study PRJEB31490, sample SAMN06133397) | mouse gut metagenome | isolation source: J8_1 | host: mice | place: China: Chengdu | collected 2015-05 ...
CTGCCTATTGATTTTGATGGTAATTTCCATCGCCCTTTCCTCCGTTCAGATTTTTGGGGTCTGAACGAAGGGGGCGGAGAGCGGCAGCGGGGCCACGGTGGTTGGCCTGGGAATACAAAAGCACCCGGACAGCTAAAAGCCGTTCGGGTGCTGGGTACGACATGATTAACTTGAAACTGACGATTTTCGCAACCTTGGGTGGAGTACGCCGTTGCGGGGGTCAGGCTTTTTTTGACAAGTGAATATCAAGCTGATTTTGGCATCGCAATCTCATGGCGGCATCCTCCTATATACCGCCCATTTTCAACCACAAATATCACAAGAATGTCACCGCCTCAACCCGTTCTGACAAAATAACTTTAGGAAATGTCACAAAACGGTGACATTTGAAAAACCGGGGAAAAATTCCCCGGTTTTTCAAGTCATAATATTTATTCCGCCGTTCTTAACCGCTCGACTACTGTTCCATTGTTAAAGAAATGCAGTGCAACGGTAGGAATGACCGTTGCCAGAAATACATAGACCAATGCCACGATCAAAGCAGGAGCCAGCGTAAAGTGCATGGTAAAGTACCACATGGATGGCGCGTTTAAGGCATTTTCCAAGACTGTCAGCGCAAATATCGCTGCAATCATGCTGCCAACTATATCTGCTCCCGCGGCATAATATAACCCCTCATAGACCATTAAACGGCGAAGCTGCCGGTTTGTCATACCAATGCTCTGCATTGTAGCAAATTCGTTGCGGCGGGTAATAATGCTGGTAATCATCATATTGGTAAAGTTAATCAGCCCGGCAAAAGCCATAATCGCCGCAATCATGCCACCCACCAGCAAAACCGTGTTTTGAACCGAATTTGTGTACTGTTTCAGCACTTCGGTGGAAGTATAGGCAACAGTGGGATTTCTTGCTGTGAAATTATTCAAAAAGGCTTCTATCTGTGCTTCCTGTCCCTCGGTCACATTAAACCCATAACTGAATATGGTCGGGTTGTCGTAAAGCTGCATAAACATACTGTCGGCCATGTAGAGGCGCGGAGCATCTTTCCCAATTTTAGTTTCTGCGGAGGTTGATGAAGCGGTTTCTATTTCTGTGCCTACAACCTTTGCCCTTGCGAGGATTGTAAAAGTCCGAAACAGTTCTCCGTCTTTATAGAAAGAAATACTGTCGCCTACTTGTAGCTGTTCTGTCAGCGGTGTTTCTTTTGGCTCTCCGGTCAGTCTGTTCATGGAACATCCAAGTATAACATATTCCCCGGACTGCATTTTCTGTTTTAGGACTTCTGCATCTTGTTCTCCATCAAAGATTGTCAGATCAGAGAAGAATTGTTCAGACGCCCCATATATATTCCCATAAAAAAGATTTTCCGTATCAGGCGCGGCAGCCATAGAATAGTTGCCATAGGCTTTATTGATACGGCCATCATCTTCTTCCCAAGTACCTGTGCAAGATATATTCTCAATACCATAATCAACCAACACATTTGTGTCGTCCAGGGTATTGCGGTAAAGGCTTCTCCCGTTTTCTATTCCCGGCTGTTGATTGATGAAATCAATAACGGATGTCGGCAGTTCATCCGAATGGTATCGGAACCCCTCGTAAACATTGGCAACAATAGAGTTATAAACTGTGTAGTCTGTTTTTGTGTTGCGGCTGATAAACTTTTCTTCATCAATACTCTGCGTGATAACAACAGCCGAGTTGACAAAAACAATGCACAGCAACAAGGAAATGATAATAAATACCGAGCGCCGTTTGTTTCGTCCAAAGTTAGACAAAGCCATGCGGGACAGTTTGGCTCCTTGTGTCCGTTTGGTGGGTTTTCGCTTGAAATTCCCTTGTTCTGTATAACGAATAGCTTCTAACGGTGATACCTTTGCCGCTCTCTTTGCAGGTTTCCGCGTGCTGATATATACAGTCAAAATTGTAAACATGGACGCAATGATAAAAATTAGAGGGGAGGTTGAAACCTGCATAGCTGACATTACAGACTTGTGTTCAGAGCTGAAAAGACTCATTGCCACTGGCAGTACCAGCCATCCAGCAAGGAAACCAGTTGCTAACCCAATAGGTAAACTAATAAGGGTAAGGCAGAGCGCCTGCTGGTTTACCAGTTTTTTAATCTGACGGGAGGATGTTCCGATTGTCCGCAGTAAACCATATTGCCGTACATCCTGCATGACAGAAATATCAAAGACGTTGTAAATCAGCAGATAACCGCATACCACAAATAAAAGTGCAAATACCACAGCAAATAAAATCGTTTCCCTTGATGTCATTCCCTGTGTCATTTGATTTTCGCTACAAAGGATATAATTATCTGCCTCCATGTTTTGGGGGTCGCCGCCGACCATATATGCGAAATTCTCCAACTGGCCTTTTATATTTACCTTGTTTTTCAGTACCACATCGGAAAAAATAAGCCCTGCCATTTCCCCGTCCGCTGCATAGGTGTTTTTGAACAATTCAGGGTTTTCTTCTACAAACTGTTCTGATACAATTATCCGGCTAACAGTGTCGTTGTTAGTCTCCCACCAGCCGGAAAGTACCATGTCATAGTGATAGGTCTGGCCCCGCACTTCAAATTCTATGGGAACCGAAGCGCCAATTTTAACTTCAACACCTAACGCCTTGAGCGCACGGTCAGTGGTGATAATCTCATTCGACTGCTGGGGTGCGGCTCCGTGCGTTGGCGCACAGAATGTTAATTCCTGCTGTACGCTGTCAGCATAGTTGATTTCAACGGTATGGCCGATAGGATTGCTGGCATACGCAAGGAAACGCCTGTGTCCTGCTTTCTGAATGAAATCGCTCTCAATGAGCTGCCGATATTGTTCTTCTGTCATATAGCCCAGCGTACCATCCGCTTTGCTTCCCTTTTGCATGAACATGGAAAGCTGCAAGGAAGAAGTCATATTAAATGCGAGAGAGATAATTGAGGTGAATAGAAACGCCGTCATCGTGATAGCCAGGATTGCAGTAACATTCCGCACCCTGTTTTTTTTGAAATACTTTTTTGAAAGGCTTCTAATTATTTTTGTATTGTTATTTCCAAAGAGAATATCGTTCATGTTCCTGCCCTCCTTTACTGCACGATTTTACCGTCCTCAATACGAACAATGCGGTCGGCAAGCTGGGCGATCTCGTTGTTGTGGGTTATCATCACCAGCGTTTGACGGAATTGGCTGCTGGTTACTTTCAAAAGCCCTAACACATCGCTGCTTGTCCGGCTGTCCAGATTGCCGGTTGGTTCGTCAGCCAGCACGATGGCCGGTTTTGTAATGAGCGCACGGGCGATGGCGACACGCTGCTGCTGTCCCCCGGACAGGTTGCCCGGCATACTGTTCAGTTTGTCCCCCAAGGCCAGCAGACGCACTACTTCATCCATGAATTTCTTGTCTACCGTATCTCCGTCCAGTTCCACGGGCAGGACGATGTTTTCATAGACATTCAGAACAGGGACAAGATTGTAGTTCTGGAAGATAAAGCCGATGTTGCGCCTGCGGAAGATGGTAAGTTGCTCGTCGTTCAGCTCGGCCAACTCCTTGCCCTTCACTTTGATGCTGCCGGAGGTCGGAATATCCAGACCGCCCATCATGTTCAGCAGGGTAGACTTGCCGCTGCCGGAGGTTCCGACAATAGCGACAAATTCCCCCTGCTCAATGGAGAGTGTCACACCGTCCAGCGCCTTTGTGATGTTCGGCTCCGCGCCATAGTATTTTTTGAGGTCAGTTGCTTGTAAAATGCTCATGGATTGCACCATCCTTTCTGTGATGCCGTTATCATAACAGCCAATTCTCACAGAAATGTCACAGCACAGCAAGATTTCAGATTTTTATTTACGGGGCAAAAACACAGAAAATGTTGAGCCACGGCCTACTGCCGAAGTCACCTTGATGTAGCCGCCTTGCATGGTGATGATCTCGCGGGCAAGGTACAGCCCTATGCCGATGCCCTCAACATCATGTACTTCTTCCTCACGATAGAAGCGTTTGAAGATCATCCCCTGCTTGCTCTCCACAATGCCCTTGCCGCTGTCTGTAATGTCAATTTTCACATACAATTCCCAACTTTGGACGGACACCTGAATAGTGCCGCCCTCTGGCGTGTACTTCACAGCATTATCCAAAATATTAAACAAGGCCTCACTTGTCCATTTCTTATCATGGGCCAGCAGTATGTCGGGTGGACATTCTACGTTGACATGAATGTTTTTCTTTTCAGCGTTCAGCAAAATACCGCCCAGCGCCGCCGCCAAGGTGTTATAAATCGGCTGCACTTTTCTGTCCAAGGCAATCACGCCGGTTTCCAGCCGGGAGGTCTTTATCATGGCTTGCATAAGAAAGTCCAGTTTTTCAAGCTGACCGCTGGATGCCAGCAAAAATTCCTGACGCTTTTCTTCTGTCACAGGCTGTTCAAGCAAAGTGGCGTTTACCATTTGAAGATTTGCAATCGGCGTTTTTACCTGATGGGAAATGTCAGAAATCAATTCCTGCAAATCGGCCCGCTCCTTTGCTACACTTTCCCGATTTTCCCGCATGACTTCATATAGGCGGACAAGCCGGTGGTTGATTTTATAAAACAGGTTTTCTTCCTCATAGACCTGCGGCGGGACTAATGCCCCATCCAGCATATTGTCTATTGTTTCGCATAGTCTGTCCGAAAATAACACCAACTTCCGACGCAGAAAGGCCACGAAAAGAGCTACACAGATGAACACCAGCAGGATAAACAGCAGGCCCAGCCACACGATTGCCGGATTTCTGGTAAAGAGAAAAGCCGCAGTAATGGCCGCAGCGGAGAGCAAACCTAAAAAAGCTGCCCCTACCGCACAAACGCGGTTTATAGAAAGTTTGCTACTATTCACTTCTTTATCCCCCCAATCCACATATAGCCCATACCATAGACGGTTTTGATATATTGCAGGCCGTCTACTTCGATTTTTCCCCGGATGCGGCTGATCGCTACAGTCAATGCGTGTTCATCCACAAAGTTTTCATCTGCGTCCCACAGCTTTTCAAGAAGTACCTGCCGGGTCAGAACGATTTGCGGATTTCTCACCAGCACCTTTAACAAACGATATTCCATTGGCGTGAAAATAATCGGTTCTCCCGTAAGGGTAGCGGTCAGTTCCGAAAAATTGATGGACAGCGTACCGTCCGTATAGCAATCGCCGCCTGTCTGCTTCTGGATGCGGGCCAGCAACGCCGAAACCTTTTTGCGGAATACGCTGATAGGAAATGGTTTTGTCACATAGTCGTCTGCGCCTAACTCAAACCCTTTCAGCATATCGCTCTCCATATCGTTTGCTGTCAGGAAAATCACAGCGGTATCAGGACGGCGCTTTTTGATTTCCTCGCAGAAGTCAAACCCGTTTCCATCAGGCAAATTGACATCCAGCACAATCAGATCATAGTCCTGCGCTTCGCAGAAATTGACCGCTGCTGATTTTGTCATGACAGCGTCCACGGTGTAACCCGCCGCAGAAAGATTGTAGCAAAGTGTATTGTTCAGAAGTCTATCATCTTCAACCACTAAAAGTTTCATAGTATTACCCCCCTCAATCAGGATAACACGGAAATGTTTCAGAAATCTCACAGCGGAATAGATTTTTATGAAATCAGTATAAACTATCACTTGCGCTATACGCAAGATGCTATTATTTAAGAAATGCGGGGGATATGCCCCCGCATTTCTATCAAACCATAATCAGTTCCGCAAAAATGATTTCCTCCACTTGGGCCTTACAGCAATTCATCAACCCCACCCAGCGCATGGGGTCACGGGCTTTCAAGTCCTCGGTGGCCCCGGCCTCCTTTGCCATTCCCGGCATCATGCTCTCCAACAGGTCGTTGGCGGCGTCCTCGGTTTCCAGCAAGTGGGCGTACAGCTTGCCCTCCATCACCAACTCGGCCCAAACAATGGAGCGATGCTCTTTCAGATACCGCAACCGCAACAGGCCATACTTGCCCAAACTGCGGTCAGACGGCGGCTCTATCGTCAGGTCTGGGAGGTAGTAATCGCCCACCTTCACATAATCCAGTTCAATTTTCATAGCGGCACTCTCCTTTCTCTCAAAGCGTGGGGCGGACTTGCATCGCTGCCCGTTTCGGCTCCTGGCGGGGCAGATCGGCAACACGGGCATAGATACCCTTTGCCATATCCTCCGCCCGGATAGCTGCTTTCCCTGCGTCAATCTTGGCCTTTTTCGCCGCCCTGGTGCGTTCCTCATACTGCCGCTGCCAACCGCTGGCCTTGCGGCGGAGATAGGCTTGATGCCGCCGGTCTTTCAATTCCTCTTTCTTCCGAATGGCCTCCTGTTCCTCCGGGGTCAACTCCACTTCCCGGAACGCCGGAGGGATGTACTTGCCGACAAAATTGAAGTAAATCTCCACCGCCTGGGTGGTTTCAATACTGCCCTTGCGGTCACGCTCATGGACAAGGATTTTCTCGACAAATTCATTGAGCATGGTTGTCGTCATGGTTTCAAAATCGCTGTACTTGTCAATCAGAGCAATAAATTTTTCAGCCGATTTCTTCCCCTGGTCGTAGCTGCTGACGGCATTTTCCAACTCCGCAATCTCGATGGCAAGTTCCTCCTGCTCCTTGGCGTACTGTGCATCCAGAGCGGCATACCGGGCATCCGGCAGACGGCCCAAAGCGTTGTCCTCATAGATTTTACATACAAGCCGTTCCAGTTCTCCGGCCCGTTTCTGTGCCGCTGCCAGCCGCCGCCGCTTTTTCCTGATGTCGCTGTCCTGCTGGCTGGCCTGTGCCTCCTGCACTTCCCGGATGAACGCCGCCCGGTCGGACTTAGCATAATCGCTGATGGCTTGGAGCATATCAGATACCAGGGACAAGACTATCTTTTCCGCGATACGATGCTGGGTGGGACAGCGAGTGCCAACGGGGACTTTGCTGTATTGGGAGCAAGTGTACTGCGGGGTGCGTTTACCGTTGTATGTACGGTGAACATACATCTTGCCGCCGCAATCGGCACAGTAGATCAGCCCGGTCAGCGGTGCGGCCTCCCCAAAACCGTCCGCATAGCGTTTGGCATTGCCCCGGATGCGCTGCACACTGTCGAAGGTTTCCTGGTCGATGATGGCCTCATGGGTATTCTCGAAAATCGTCCATTCGCTTTCATCAACATAGTGGCTTTTCTTGTCCTTGAAATGCTTTCGGGTCTTGAAATTGACGGTATGGCCCAGGTATTCCCGCCGTTTAAGGATATTGACAACGGTGGAGGTAGACCACTGGCAGGGGTCTTTAATATCCCTGGTCTTGTGCAAGCCCTCACCATGCCGCGCCATGTGGACGGCGGGCATCTCGATTTTATCAGCGGTCAAGCGGCTGGCAATTTGAAAAGGCCCATAGCCCTCCAATGTCATAGCGTAGATACGCCGTACCACGTCAGCGGCCTCGCCGTCCACAATCCAGTTTTCCCGCTTTTCGTCCCACAGGTAGCCATAGGGGACAAAGCCGGTCAGGTGCTTGCCGCTCATGCCCTTGGCCTTGAATACCGACTTGATTTTGCGGCTCGTGTCACGGGCGTAAAACTCGTACATGATATTCAAGAATGGGGTCATGTCATTGTCCCCTTTGTCGGTGTCAACATTGTCGTTAATGGCAATCAGCCGCACTCCCCGCTGGCGAAGAATTTCCATTACCTGACCGACTTTCAGATAGTCACGTCCGAGACGGCTCATGTCCTTGACGATGATTGCCTCCACGCCGCCGTCCTCGACTTCCTCCATCATCGCCATGAAGCCGGGCCGGTCAAAGCGAGTGCCGGAAACGCCGTCATCAGTGAAATGCTTGAAACGGAGATACCCATTCCGGCGGGCGAAGTCCTCCAACATGATTTTTTGAGATGTAATGTATAAAGGGTGGTTTCACCACCGAATACATTACATGGCTGGCAGTTCATTTGTGGCAGAATGACACAGGCTGGAAAGGCGGTGATTGACCAGCAGGAGGGAACCGAAGCGGGAGCGTCCAGGGATGACCTGGGCGCTCCGTTCTCTTTGTCGGCCCTCTGCTAAGAGCGCACTTACTCACCACCCGCAAGCGGGCGGTGGTACTGCCTGCGGCAGTCGTGCGCTCTCCGAGGGGCGGCCCGCCGGGCGTCCCATCCCTGCCCAGTATGGACAGGTCAGCAGACGCCACCGGCGGCTTGTGCATCGAGCGGAGCTGTGTTGATGCACTGGGGGCTTGGGAGCCATCGGCCCCCAACAAGCTGCGCCGGGTATATACCGGGGCATTGCTTGCTACTACTATCAACGCCCATAATGAGAGTTGAAAGCCGCTTGCGTTGGTGGTATACTTTATTGGTATTGATTCAGCAAATCGGGACTCGGCCATACAAAGCAAAAGGTACATAACGAAAGGAGTAATCCATGACTGAGAATGAACATCGTAAAGCTGCCCTGCGTGCCAAAAGAAACAATCAAATTATTTTTGCGGTTTTCACCTGCTTGTTGCTTATTGTCGTATTCGCATTATGTGTAATTAAGTACCAACATACATTTTCAAAATCTAAATGGGATGCAAGCAAGGGAGATCGCTATAAAATCGTTAACGATATGTTAGACAAATACCAACTTATTGGTATGAGTGAATCTGATGTTATTCAATTATTAGGGGAAGAAGATAGCAACGAGGAAACGTCGTTCAAAATCAGCAAGCAATACTTCCCGCCGGATTCTACGCTTGTCTATTACCTGGGAGTTGATTTCATGGATGATAATTGGTTGATTCTCTCTATAAATGGCGATGTCGTAACAGAATATTACCTGGACGTAACTTAATGATTTTCTGTTTATCGGGGGATTTCATCTTTTGGGTGAAATCCCCCTTGACAAATGTTCTCTTGGTTCTGGATTGAAAAACTCTCCCCGCTCAATTCGTCGTCGCGGCTCAACCTCTCGTACAGCAGCGCAATCTTGGTTTTTGCCATAGCACAGACCTCCTCAAAATGAAATATGCTCTAAGCTGTCCTCACCAATCACTGAAAAATCAGTTGATTAACAAGTCACTTAGAGCATATATCACCGGGAAACCGGCGGACTGTTTTGTTCCGTTGGAATATTGTGGGACACGCTCTCATAAGATGGGGGTAACAAAGGCGGTGAACGGTATGGACGAAAGAAAACCCTGGGAACAGGCGGCGGCGGTACTGCCCGCCTCTCTGCGCTCCAACCTGGAGGCCCTGGGGAAGGACAAGCTGAAGCAGGCGGAGGAATTCCGGCTGCGGCGGGGCTTTCCCATGACGGTGCTGTTTCCCGAGGGGGAGGCGGAGACGGGCGGCCCGCCCGTGGGGGAGGATGAGCTGCGGCAAGCGGTAGAGAATGCCACCCAATTCTCCGCCCACACAGCCTTGGACAGGGTGCGGCAGGGTTTTGTCACCCTGAGGGGCGGGCACCGGGTGGGTATGTGCGGGTCGGTGGTGAAAAAGGACGGCAGAATTGTGACGCTCCGGGAGCTGTCCTCCCTGTCCGTCCGGGTGGCCCGGAATATAAGCGGGCTGGCGGAGCCCCTGTTGCCGGCGTTGATGGAGAACGGCAGGTTTTTGAGTACGCTGGTCCTGGCCCCGCCGGGGACGGGGAAGACCACGCTCCTCCGGGATTTGGCGCGGGCTTTGTCCGATGGATCGGGGTGTTCGGTCCACCGGGTATCGGTGGCGGACGAGCGGGGAGAGATCGCCGCGCTGTGGCGGGGAGAACCCCAGCTCTATGTGGGCCGTCGCACCGACGTGCTGGACGGCTGCTCCAAAGCAGAGGGACTGTCCATTCTCATTCGAGGGATGAATCCTCAGGTAGCGGCGGTGGACGAGCTGGGCAGTGAGGAGGACGTTCGGGCCGTGGCGGAGGCGGCGGGGTGCGGCGTGGCGGTGTTGGCTACCGCCCACGGAACGGGACAGGAGGACCTGAGCCGCCGTCCGGCCTGTCGGGCGCTGCTGTCCACCGGGGTGTTCCGGCGGCTGGTGATTCTGGAACGCCGGGGCGGGGAGCGGACCGTCCGGGTGGAGGTGCTGTCATGACCCGTCTGCTGGGGGCGGCGCTGCTGATTGCCGGAGGCGGGGCGCTGGGGCTGGGGGCCGTCGCCCGGCTGGATGGCCGGGTGCGGGACCTGGGAGAGCTGGCGGCGGGGCTTGACGCCCTCCAGCGGGAACTGGGCTGGCGGCTCAGCCCGCTGCCCCAGGCGTTGAACACGGCAGCCCGGGCGGTTCATGGTCCGGCGGCGGACTTTTTTGTCCGGTGCGCCCAGGGCGCGGAACGGGGAGAGGGAAAACGTTTCCAAGAGGTGTGGGGGGAAAGCTTGACAGCCGCCCCTCTCCGCCTGAAGCCGGAGGATGGGGCTTTTATGGAACGGCTGGGTCCGGTGCTGGGCCGGTACGACGGGGACAGCCAGCGGCTGGCGCTGGAGGACGCGGCGGCAGGGCTGCGCTCCCTTCAAGGGGCGGCGTCGGATGACCGGAGCCGTCTGGGCCGGGTGTACGGCGTGCTGGGAACAGCGGCTGGGTTGCTGGCGGCGATTGTGCTGCTCTAGGGCTCGTTTGAAAATTGTTAACATACCCAAACGGCGGCTTTTTCCCGCCATACTTTGCCAATTTTCCTTGGAATACACCAAGTATTCCTGCGTCAAATTGGCTTTGTCTAGCGGAAAAATCTCTCACCGTTGGGCATATTTCCGATTTTAAAACAGCGCCTAGTGTTCCGATATTATTTACATAACCCGCTGTTTCTCCCCGCTTTTATGGAGGGAAACAGATGAATCACACATAGGAGGACGGATGATGGACGTGGACCTCATTTTTAAAATTGCCGCCATAGGCATTCTGGTATCGGTGCTCAATCAGGTGCTCACCCGGTCGGGGAGGGACGAGATGGCCACCATGACCACTCTGGTGGCCCTGGTGGTGGTGCTGATGATTGTGGTGCGGCAGATCAACGACCTGTTCACCCTGGTGAAGGACCTATTCGGGCTGTGAGCGGCGTGGTGAAGATCGCGGCGGCGGCGGTGGCGGCGGCAATGTGCGCGGTGGTGGTTCGCAAGCAGTCCCCGGAGATCGCGCTGGCCCTGGGCGTTGGGGCCTGCGCCCTCATTGTGCTGTCCTGTTCAGGGTCGCTGGAATCGGTGGTGGAACTGACGGACAAGCTGGCTCAAGCGGGAGGGCTGTCCGCCCAGGTGGTGGAGCCGGTAATGAAGACGGCGGGCATCGCCATTGTCACCCGGCTGGCCTCGGATTTCTGCAAGGACGCCAAGGAAGGGGGCCTTGCCTCGGCGGTAGAGCTGGGAGGGACGGCTTTGGCGTTGGCGGCAGTACTTCCCCTGATGACGGCGGTGCTGGACGTGCTCACCCAGCTGCTGTAGGGAGACGTGCCATGGGAATTGTACGAAAGGTGTTGCTGGGACTGGTTTTCTTGTCTGCCCTGTGCCTCCCGGGTCGGGCGCTCACCGCTCCGGAGGTTTTGGAGCGGCAGGAGGAGCTCGTCGACGTGGACGGACTGCGGCGGGCGGCGGAGGACAGCGGCGGCTCGGCGGAGTACGGGGCCTCGCTGGACGATGGGTTGGAGAGCCTGCTGGACACGGGGACGAAGGAACTGGGGGGAGCGGTGCGCCGGGCAGCCCGGTCCGGGGCGCTGCTGCTGGTAATTTTGATGTTCTGCGCCGTGGCGGAGTCGATGGGAGAGCTGGGGAAGGGGAGCGTAAAGGCGGCGTCCCTGGCGGGGACGCTGGCGGTGACGGCGGTTGCGGTTGCGGACGTAAATTCCCTGCTGGGGCTTGGCCGGGGGGCCATTGAGAATATGACCTCCTTCGCCAATGTGCTGTTGCCTACGGTGGCGGCGATAACGGCGGCCACGGGGGCGGTGACGGGTGCGGCGGCGCGGCAGCTGGCGGCGGCACTGTTCTCCGACTTGCTGGCAAATCTCATCAGCGGTCTGCTGGTGCCCCTGCTGTACGGCTATATCGCCGCCTCGGTGGCCCAGGCGGCGCTGGGAAGGGAGGAGCTGAAGCGGATGGCGGACCTGTTAAAGTGGGCGGTGACCACGCTGATCACCATCGTCACCATCTCCTTTGTAAGTTATCTGACGGCCAGCGGCGTGGTGGCGGGGACGGCGGACGCGGCGGCGGTGAAAGCGGCAAAATTCGCTATTTCCGGGGCGGTTCCGGTGGTGGGCGGCATTTTGTCCGATGCGGCGGAGACGGTGCTGGCCTCCGCCGGAGTCCTCCGGGGGACGGTGGGGGTGTTCGGCATGGTCACGGTGCTGGGGCTGTGCCTGGTCCCCCTGCTGCGGCTGGCGGTCCACTATCTGGCCTATAAGCTGGTGGCGGCGCTGGCCTCCGCCCTGGGCAGCGGCTCCTCCTGTACCCTGGTGGACCGGCTCAGCTCCGCCTTTGGGCTGGTGCTGGGAATGACAGGGGCCAGCTGTCTGCTGCTGCTTATCACCCTGGTGTCCTGCCTGTCGGTGAGCGCCGTATGATGGGCTTTGTGCGGTCCTGGCTGCTGGGCGTGACGGCGGCGGCGCTGGTGCTGGCCCTGGCGGAGGCCCTGGCCCCGGAGGGCAGCGTCAAAAGGGTGTGCCGTCTGGCGGGGGGAATGGCCCTTTTGCTGGCGGCGGCGGGGCCGGTGCTGGGGGTGCTGGATGGGTCTGCCCTCACCCAGGCCGTGGAAAACTGGCGGGGCCGGTCTCAGCGCTGGGAGCAGGAGCTGGAGGAACAGAACGAACAGTTTTATCTGGCTATCATAGAGGAGGAGACCGCCGCATATGTTATGGACAAGACGAAGGACTTCGGCTTTGAATGTGCGGTGGAGGTGACCTGCGGCTATGACGAGAACGGCGTGCCCTGCCCCTGGGAGGTCGCCGCCAGAGGGGAGTGGACTCCAGAGCGGCGCGCCCGGCTGGAGCGGCTGCTGGAGGAGGAGCTGGGCGTTCCCGCCCAGCGGCAACGATACGAGGAGATACTGCCATGAAGTCCGGATGGAAAATGCCCCAGGCGGATCAGCTGTGGAAGCTGCTGGACAAATACAAATATGTGTTGCTGGTGCTGGCGGTGGGGCTGGTTCTGCTGCTGTGGCCCGTGGAGGTGAAGGAGGAACCTGCGCCATCCGCTCCCGGCGGCGGGTGGGAGGATTTCGACTTGGCGGCGTTGGAGGAGAAGCTGTCCCGCACCCTGTCCCAGGTGGAAGGGGCGGGAGAGGTGACGGTGGTCCTTACGGTGAAGAATGGAACGGAGCGGGTGCCTCTTACCGACCGCTCCGCCTCCGGTGGGGAACGGGAAAACCGGGTGGAGGAAAAGGCGGTGGTCATCAACACCGGCGGAGGAGAGCAGGCGGTGGTGCGCTTAGAGCGGGCTCCGGTGTTCCAGGGGGCGGTGGTGGTGAGCCAGGGGGGAGACCGGGCGGAGGTAAGGCTTCTGCTCACCCAGGCGGTATCCGCCCTCACCGGGCTGGGAGCGGACAGGATCACAATATGTAAAGGGGGCGCCGACCCATCGTGAGCCGCCCGGATGGAGCGGAGCCGGGCGTCGCGAACAGGTGAAGTGTGATGATAGGGGGATGACGTCCCCAACTATTGAATTTTGGGAGGACTTCGATCATGAGTGTGTGGAAACGAAATGCGGTCGTGGTGGCCATTGTGCTCTTCGTAGGGGCGGCAGTGTATCTGAATTGGTCCTATGGCAGGGAGACGGTGGCAGGAGGGGACGGCCAGGGCGGTGGCAAGCTGCTGGGCCAGGCCACCCTGGTGAACGGCAAGGACAATAAGCAGGCCGGAGACGGCAAGGGAGCGGATGACGCTCAGTCCAGCGCCCAGCCTTCCGCAGGGGCCAGCGCCGCGCCCAGCGGGGCGGGAGAGCAGACGGGTTATTTCGCCTCCGCCCGGCTCAACCGGCAGCAGGCCCGGGACAGTGCCCTGGAGCTTCTTCAGCAGGCGGCGGCGGACGCGGGGGCCCAGCAGGACATTATCGACGAGGCCAATGCCTCCATCCAGGCTATGGCGGCGCTGACCATGTCCGAGGCTCAGGTGGAGAATCTGGTTACCGCTAAGGGCTACGGAGACTGCGTGTGCTTCATCAACGACAACAGCGCCAGTGTGGTGGTGTCGTCAACGGAAAACGGGTTGAGCGAGAATGATGTCACCAAGATTATGGAGATTGTCAAGGAAGAGACCGGACTGGCCGCGGATAAGATTAAAGTGATTGAGACGGAGCCGTAAGCGCGAGCGCGGGCACGCCGCCTCGGATGGAATAAGGCGAAGCGTGGTGTGACCGGGGCCCGGTGAAAGGGCGTGGCAGAGAAAATAAGGATTGTAATTTGTGGGACAGGGTGATATAATAGCCTCAGCATTTGATAAAGGAGCGTGAGGCGACATGGCCGAAGGCAAAGAATATATCTCCCACGAGAGTGAATTGGGTAGCGTCAGCATTTCCGAAGAGGTGCTCACCATCATCGCCGCCGCCGCCGCAGTGGACGTGGAGGGGGTCAGCTCCCTGGGGTCCGGCCTGAGCAGCGAGGGCACCGCCACCGCCAACCGCAAGGCCCTCACCAAGGGCGTCCGGCTGTGGGTGGAGGACGAGCGGGTCACTGTGGACCTGCCCATTCTGGTGCGGTACGGCTATGTGGTCACCGACGTGGCCAAGGCGGTGCAGGAGGCGGTATTCGCCGCCGTGGAAAACACCAGCGGGCTGGAGGTGGCCCAGGTCAATGTCACCGTGGTGGGCGTGACCTTCCAGAAGTAATCGAGCCGGATGAAGGGCCGGGGCGTAGGCCCCGGCTTTTTGCCTGCCCCTTTTTCGTGGAAAAAGGGGGTTTCTTTTTTTCGCTCATTCGTGTATAATAAAACGAATATACAAAGTGGGGCGTTGCGCCCAACGAGACAGCCCGGCGCCGCCGGGAGAGGAGGAGTCCCCATGAACAGAAGCACCGCCAGGGAGATCGCCGTTCATTTTGTCTTTGAGCTGGCCTTTTCCAACGAGACGGCCCGGCAGCTGCTGGACCGGGAGCTCACCCCGGAGGGATTTGCCCGGCGGGCCCAGGACGAGCCCTTGTACGCCGAGTTCCCCGGCCAGGGGGAGCGGGACTACATCACCCGGCTGGTGTTGGGGGCGGGGAGCCACGGGGCCGAGCTGGACGGCTACATTGAGAAGTACGCCAAGGGCTGGCGGTTTTCACGCATCGACCGGGTGGCCTCCGCCATCATGCGGGCAACCATGTATGAGATCCTGTATATGCCCGACGTCCCCAACCGGGCGGCCATCAACGAGGCGGTGGAAATCGCCAAGAGGTATCTGGACGACGAGGTGGTCAAGTTTATCAATGGCATCCTGGGTTCCTTTGTACGCTCGGAAGTGCCGGAGCAGGAGTGAGCGCCATGGATAAGCTGTGCCTGGGCTTCGACACCAGCAACTACACCACCTCCGCCGCCGTGTTTGGAAACGGGACGGCGGAAAACCGGGGGAAGCTGCTCACCGTCCCGGAGGGGGCGCTGGGCCTGCGGCAGAGCGACGCTCTGTTCCAGCACGTGAAGCGGCTGCACCTGATGGCGGAGCGGCTGCGGGCGGACGGGGTGATGGGGGGCATTGCCGCCGTGGGGGCGTCCACCCGTCCCCGGGAGGTGGAGGGCTCCTATATGCCCTGCTTCCTGGTAGGGGAGGGGGAGGGCCGCGCCCTTGCAGCGGCACTGGGCGTGCCCTTCTACCCCTGCTCCCACCAGCAGGGCCACGTGGCGGCGGCGGCCTGGTCGGCGGGCCGGGAGGACCTGCTGGACAGGCCCCATCTGGCCTGGCACCTGTCCGGGGGCACCACCGAGCTTCTCCGGGTGGAGCCGGAAGGCCACACCGTCCGGTCCCAGGTTGTGGGGGGGACCAACGACATCGCCGCAGGCCAGCTTGTCGACCGGGCCGGGGTGCTGCTGGGCCTGCCCTTTCCGGCGGGCAAGGCGCTGGACGCTCTGTACCCCCAGGCGGAGAAGGAGCTGTCTTTCCGGGTGAAGCTGAACGGTCTGACCTTCTCCCTGTCCGGCATGGAGAATAAGGTGAAGGAGCTGGCGGAGCGGGGGGAGGCCCCCGCCGATATCGCCCGGTTTACCATTAACACCATTATGGACGTGCTGATCCGGGCCACCGGGGAGGCCCAGAAGCGCTGGCCCGGCCTGCCGGTGCTGTGCTCGGGCGGGGTGGCCTCCAACCGGCAGATTCGGGCGGCCCTGGAGCGGGCCTGCGGTGCGGTGTTCGCCCAGCCCCAGTACGCCACGGACAACGCCCTGGGGGTGGCCATTCTGGCCCACCGGGCGCTGGAGCGGGGGGTGGCAGGGTGAATATTGCCAATTTACCTGTCTATACTGTATCTCAGGTCAACGGCTACGTGAAGGAGCTGATGGACGACGACCCCCTGCTCACCGGGCTGTTGGTGCGGGGGGAGGTCTCCAACTACAAGTGCTATCCCTCCGGCCATCACTATTTCTCCCTGAAGGACCAGCAGGGGGCCCTGCGGTGCGTCATGTTCCGGGGGGAGGCGGTCCGGCTGCGGTTCCGCCCCGCCAACGGGATGCGGGTGGTGGCCTTCGGCCGGGTGTCGGCCTACCCCAGGGACGGGCAGTACCAGCTCTATTGCAGCGAGCTGATGGAGGACGGCCGGGGGGCGCTGGACGAGGCGTTTGAAAAGCTGCGCCGCCGCCTGGAGGCGGAGGGGCTGTTCGACGAGGCGAATAAGCAGCCCCTGCCCAAGTACCCGAAAAAAATCGCTCTGGTCACCTCCCCGGCGGGGGCGGCGGTCCGGGATATGCTGCGCATATTGGGGGCCCGGTGGCCCCTGGCCCAGGTGCTGGTGGTCCCCGTCCGGGTCCAGGGCGCCGAGGCGGCGGGGGAGATTTCCGCCGCCATCCACAGGCTGAACAACCGGGCGGATATCGACCTGATTATCACCGGCCGCGGGGGCGGCTCCAAGGAGGACCTGTGGGCCTTCAACGAGGAAATTGTGGCTCGGGCCGTCTATCTGTCCAACATCCCGGTGATCTCCGCCGTGGGCCACGAGCCCGACGTGACCATCGCCGACTACGTGGCGGACCTGCGGGCGGCCACCCCCTCCAACGGGGCGGAGCTGGCCGTCCCCGACCAGGGGGCGGAGCGGGCCAGGCTGGCCCAGCTGGACCGGCGGCTGGCCAGGGCCCTCCAGGCCCGGCTGGGCGGGGCCCGGCGGGAGCTGGACCGGCTGAAAAATAGCCGCGCCCTGCGCAATATCAAAGCCCCCATCCAGGACCGGCGGCTGGCGGTGGACGGACTGCGCCGCCGGATGGCCCTGGCCCTCCGGGGCAGGGTGGAGGGGGGCCGTCAGGCCTTCAACGCCCAAACGTCGCGGCTGCCTCTGGCGCTGCGGGCCCAGGCCGGGGAGAAAAAGGCGCGGCTGGGGAGGCTGGCGGCGGGGCTGGACGCCCTGAGCCCGCTGAAGGTGCTGGGCCGGGGCTATGCCGCGGCCCGGCGGGGGGAGGACGTGGTGTCCTCCATCACCCAGGCGGAGGCCGGGGACCGGCTGGACATCTTGGTGTCCGACGGCGTGCTGAAGTGTACCGTTGAGGAGAAGGAGGAGAGGACATGGCGGTGAAAAAGCAGTCCTTTGAGGAGGCCATGGGGAGGCTGGAGGCCATCGTGGCCCAGCTGGAGAAGGGGGAGTGCGGCCTGGACCAGTCTCTCAAGCTGTTTGAAGAGGGGGCCGGGCTGGCGGGCCGGTGCGAGGAGCTGCTGGACCAGGCGGAGCAGAAGGTGAACCTGCTGCTGGCCGACGACCAGGAGGTCCCCTTTGAGGGGGAGGGCGCCGATGGACTTTGAGCGAGAGTATCAGGGGGCCCTGGCCCTGGCGGAGGGGGAGCTGCGAAGCGCCTTTACCGGTGCCATGGACGGTCCCCACCGGGAGCTGCTGGAGGCCATGCGGTACAGCCTGCTGGCCGGTGGCAAGCGGGTGCGGCCGGTGCTGGCGCTGAAATTCTGCGAGGCGCTGTGCGGGGACATGACGCCCGCTTTGGATTACGCCTGCGGGGTGGAGATGCTCCACACCTACTCCCTGATCCACGACGACCTGCCCTGCATGGACGACGACGAGCTGCGCCGGGGCAAGCCCACCTGCCACGTGAAATACGGGGAGTGGCTGGCCCTTCTGGCGGGGGACGCCCTCCAGGCCGCTGCTTTTGAGCGGCTGGCCGGGTCGAAGCGGACCAACCCCGCCGCCAACGGGAAAGCCTGCGCCATTCTGGCTGAGGCCGCGGGGTGCGGCGGCATGTGCGGCGGGCAGTACCTGGACATCAAATGGGAGGGCCGGGAGCCCCCGGAGGGTTATGGCCTGGAGCAGGTCGACGCCTGGAAGACCGGGGCCCTGCTGGAGGCGGCCTGCCTGCTGGGGCTGACGGCCTCCCCGGCGGAGCCCACCCCGGAACAGTGGGAGGCGGCCCGGCGGTACGCCCAGCAGCTGGGGATGGCCTTCCAGATCCGGGACGACATGCTGGACGTGGAGTCCACCACCCAGGAGCTGGGCAAGCCCGTCGGGTCCGATGCCCAGAACGGAAAGAACACCTACGCCGCCCTGTACGGCCTGGACAAGTGCCGGGAGCTGGTGGCGGAGCTGACGGAAAAGGCCAAGGAGAGCGTGAGGGGGGCTTTCGAGAAGCCGGAGTTCCTGTGCGCCCTGGCCGATTCTCTGGCGGCGCGGAAAAATTGAGAGGCGGGCGGCGAAGGGGCCGCCGGATACCAGAACACAGAGGAGAGATGCGTGATGCTGAGCCCGGTTTTGTTGATCGCCATTGCCGCCTGGGCGTCGGCCCAGGGGCTGAAGCTGCTGATCGCCACGGCGGTCTATCGGAAGTTCGACATCACCTATCTCACCACCGGGGGCGGTATGCCCAGCTCCCACTCGGCCCTGGTATGCGCCGCCACCGTGTCCTGCGGCATGAGCGTCGGGTTTGACTCACCGGTGTTCGCGGTGGCGGCGGTGGTGGCCTTTATCGTCATGTACGACGCCGCCCACGTCCGCCGGGAGACGGGAGAGCAGGCCAAGGTGCTCAACTATATCCTGCGCAACTGGGAGGAGTTTAAGCCGGAGAACTTCGAGCGGGATTTGAAGGAGCTCATCGGGCACACCCCCCTCCAGGTGGCGGTGGGAGCTGTTTTAGGCGTGGCTGTGGGCCTGCTGGGCGGCTGGCTGGCCTTTGAAATTTAAAAAGAAGTCCCCGAAAAGTCCTCATCGGCTTTTGGGGAGAGAAGGGACAGCAAAATGACTGAGCTTTCGCCGAAAGGCGGAAGCGAAGGATATGAAGCTTGTCCCGACGAAAGGAGGTGGGGCTATGGGCCCGGAACAGCTGAACAGCCTCACCGACATTCAGGCGAAGCTGCTGTGCGACCGGCTGCGGGAGCAGATTATTGCCGGTGTTTCCAAGACCGGGGGCCATCTGGCCTCCAGCCTGGGGGTGGTGGAGGTCACGGTGGCCGTCCACCGGGTGTTTGACCTGGAGACGGACCGGCTGGTGTTCGACGTGGGACACCAGTGCTATGCCCACAAGATTCTTACCCAACGGGGGGGGCAGATGGACACCCTGCGGAAGCTGGGGGGGCTGTCCGGCTTTCCAAAGCCCCGGGAGCACCGGGCGGACGCCTTCATCGCCGGACACGCCTCCAACGCGGTGTCGGTGGCCCTGGGCATGGCCCGGTCCCGGACGCTGAACCGGGAGAATTACTGTGTTCTGGCCATGCTGGGGGACGGGGCCATGACCGGCGGGCTGGCCTACGAGGGGCTGTCCGACGCGGGGCAGAGCGGAGAGCAGCTGGTGGTCATCCTCAACGACAACGGCATGTCCATCACCAAGAACGTGGGGGGCGTGGCCCGGCACCTGGCCCAGCAGCGGCTGAAGCCCCAGTACCTACAGTTCAAAAAGGTGTACAAGCGGGTCGCCGGGGCCACGGCGGTGGGCCGGGGGCTGTACCGTTTCACCCACAAGGCCAAGCAGGCGGTGAAAAACGCTGTCCTCCACTGCAGCATGTTTGAGGACATGGGATTTACCTATTTGGGCCCGGTGGACGGCCACGACGTGAACTACCTCACCCGGCTGCTGCGGTACGCCAGGGAGCTGAACAGCCCGGTCCTGCTCCACATCAAGACCGTCAAGGGAAAGGGCTATCCCCCGGCGGAAAAGGAGCCAGACCGGTTCCACGGGGTGGGGCCCTTCCGAATCGAGGACGGCGCGCCCCTCCGGGAGGGAGGGGAGACCTTCTCCTCCGTGTTTGGGGACACCCTGCGCCAGCTGGTCCGGGAGGGGGACGACGTGGCCGCCGTTACCGCCGCCATGCCCGACGGCACGGGGTTGATGGGCTTTGCCCGGGAGTACCCGGAGCGCTTTTTTGACGTGGGCATCGCCGAGGGCCACGCCGTGTCCATGGCGGCGGGGATGGCCAAGCAGCGGCTGACCCCGGTGGCGGCCATCTACTCCACCTTTTTGCAGCGGGCCTACGATATGCTCATCCACGACGTGGCCATCCAGGGGCTCCATGTGGTGCTGGGAGTGGACCGTGCGGGTCTGTCCGGCGAGGACGGGGAGACCCACCACGGCGTGTTCGACGTGGCCTATCTCAGCTCGGTGCCCGGCATGAGAATCTACTGCCCCGCCAGCTTTGAGGAGCTGCGGGCCATGCTCCGCTATGCGGTGGAGAAGGACCGGGGCCCGGTGGCGGTGCGCTACCCCCGGGGGGGCGAGGGGGAGTTCCAGTCCCTGTGCGGCATCGAGGGGGCCAGCGTCATCCGGCCCGGCTCTGACGTGACCATCGCCGCCTACGGCACCATGGTGAACGAGGCGCTGGAGGCCGCCCGCCTGCTGGAGCGGCAGGGAAAGTCCGCCCAGGTGGTGAAGCTGAACAGCATCTCCCCCCTGGACGTGGACACCGTGGCCGCCTGCGCCCAGAAGACCGGGCGGCTGGTGGTGGCGGAGGAGTGCGTGGACGCGGGCTGCGTGGGGCGCAGGATTGCCTCCGGGCTTGCCCTGGGGGGCGTGACCGGCGTAAGGCTGGCCCTGGTGAACCTGGGAGACCGTTTTGTCCGGCAGGGCACCGTGGCGGAGCTGAGACAGCTGTGCGGCATCGACGGGGCGTCCATCGCCCGTCGGGCCGAGGAGGTGATGGGCCGTGGCTAAAAAACGTGTGGACCTGCTGCTGGTGGAGCGGGGGCTGGCGGACACCCGCCAGAAGGCCCAGGCCGTCGTCATGGCGGGGCAGGTGTACACCGGAGAGCGCCGGTGCGACAAACCGGGCCTCACCCTGGAGGAGGACGCCCCTCTGGAGGTCCGGGGCGGGCTGCGCTACGTGAGCCGGGGGGGACTGAAGCTGGAGAAGGCCATGCAGGTCTTTCCCATCGCGCTGGCGGACAAAACTGCCGCCGACATCGGGGCCTCCACCGGGGGCTTCACCGACTGTATGCTCCAAAACGGGGCCAAGCGGGTGTACGCCGTGGACGTGGGCTATGGGCAGCTGGCCTGGTCCATCCGCAGCGACCCCAGGGTGGTGTGCCTGGAGCGCACCAACGCCCGGTATCTGACCCGGGAGCAGATTCCTGAGTCCCTGAATTTCGCCTCTATCGACGTGTCCTTCATCTCCCTGGGGCTGATCCTGCCCGCCCTGCGGCCGCTGATGGCCCCGGGGGGCCAGGCCGCCGCCCTGGTGAAACCCCAGTTCGAGGCGGGGAGGGAAAAGGTGGGCAAAAAGGGAGTGGTCCGGGACCCGGCTGTCCACCTGGAGGTGCTGGAGCGCTTCTTGGACCACGCCGCCCAGGCGGATTTTTCTGTGCTGGGGCTGGACTTCTCCCCCATCCGGGGGCCGGAGGGGAATATTGAGTATCTGGGCTTTCTCCAGGCGGGGGCCGGGGAGAAGCCTGAGTTTGACTTGAAGGAGCTGGTGGACCGCTCCCACCAGGCGCTGAAGGGGTGAGGGAAGGATGAAAATTGTGCTGTGTCCCAACCCCTACCGGGACCGGGGGCTGCGGGCGGCCCAGACCGCCCAGCGGATCTTGGAAAACGCCGGGGCCCAGACCGCCATCTGCCTCCCCTTCGAGGTGGACCAGGGCAGCCGTCTGGACCTGCCCGCCGGGGCGGCGCTGGGCCAGATCGAGGAGGAGCTGGAGGATGCCAACGTGCTGGTGTGCTTCGGCGGGGACGGCACCATCCTCCACGCCGCCCACGAGGCCAACGCCCGGAACATCCCCATTCTGGGGGTGAACCTGGGCAGCATCGGCTTTATGGCGGAGCTGGAGCACGGGGAGCTGTCCCTGCTGGCCCGTCTGGCCGGAGGGCGGTTCGGCATTGAGCGGCGGATGATGCTGGACGTTACCGTCCGCCGGGAGGGACGGCGGGTGTTTGACCAGCAGGCCCTGAACGACGCGGTGCTCACCAAGGGGGCGGTGGCCCGCGTGCTGGACCTGGAGGTCACCGGGGACAGGGTGACCATCTCCTCCTTCTCCGGGGACGGCATCGTGGTGTCCACCCCCACCGGGTCCACCGCCTACTCCATGGCG
>ERZ808028.803-NODE-803-length-22536-cov-7.379402_pt1 | contig 22536 bp, 21 predicted proteins | sample MGYA00380184_ERZ808028 | MGnify/ENA primary metagenome ERZ808028 (study PRJEB31490, sample SAMN06133397) | mouse gut metagenome | isolation source: J8_1 | host: mice | place: China: Chengdu | collected 2015-05 ...
TAACGCTGTGATTTTTGTCTCCGTCTGTCTGGCGCTCATGATGCGCTCCTTTCAGACTGACGGTTCATTTGTGGCACATTCATCATACCACAATCTGGCGGTGATGCCAACCCTTCGCGCCGGATTAGCCGTAAAATTTTGTCCTCCATGGTTTCGCTGCCGTCCTCTTTTGTAAAAATATTCACTTTGAAAACTGTGCTCCCGATTCGCCGGGTCATAGTGGTGCTGGTGTTTTTCGTCATTGTACCTCTCTTTCCTTGTTTGTAGGGGGATTTCCCGCCGGTGGTCCGTTGTCCCTATTCAGTTGCAGACGCAAAAACGCCGCCCCGACAACTCAGAGGCGGCACTTCCGCAGATACTCGCTATAACATCCAATTCTCCCTTCTGCATGGATTCGGAGGTTTTACCCTCTGATACCAATATACGGAGAAAATGGTGCCGACCGAAAAAATATGGCGTTATTGCAATTTTAAAGCTGGACAACCAGAAAAATTGCAAAAATGCAAGATACAGAATTCGACTTAACTTTTGTAGGGAAATGTAGTATACTCGGAGATAATTGGGGAGGGTGTCGAATATGGAACAGGCGTATTTGCCGGGAACTGTCCGGCAGAGGATACAAGAGCTTATCAAGGAGCGGAAAATCACTCAGGCTGAACTTGCTGCGGAAATTGGCATGGCAGAAAGCTCTCTTAGCCGATTCCTGAGTGAGAAAACAGATAAAATCGGGGACGAGTACATCATCAAAATTGCGGACTTCCTGGGGGTATCTACTGACTTTATCTTGGGGCAAACAGCTTTTCCAGAGCGGCGCAACTATGACATAGAGGAATTGGGTCTGTCTTACAAGGCGGCAATGGCGTTGTATACCAGGGAAGTGGATACCGATGTGGTCAACCGTATTCTGGAGAATCCCCAATTCCCTGAGATTACACGGATGATCTCTCGCTATTTCAAGGATACGATTGCGGAAGGCTTTGCTGTCCAAAACGCCATGTGGAGTACTTTGCAACAGCTTACCGGAACAGTAGACACCAGCCATTTGACAAACCCGCAGGAGGGCGCAGAGGCCGCGATGCAGATTCTCGGTATGATGAAAACCGCTCCCCATGAAAAGGATATTGAGAGTATCCAATTCGCTCTAATGACAATGCTTAGGGACATCAAGGCCGGTATCCAGACGCAGACACCAACGACGGAACTGGCTACAAAGCAGATCACTCAATCTATGATGCAAAGCATGGTCAGAGGTGAAAACGCTGTTCCAGCGTTGCAATCTATCTCGCTGGAACAGCTTGCTGGGGCCTACTCAACACTGCCAGGTGCAACACCGGAACTGGGCGGGCAGTTTTCCGAGCTTATCAAGAACTTTATCAGAGATTTCATGGATATTGCACAGAAGCAGGGTCTGACAAATGAAAGACCTGACGAATGAACAGCTTTGCAAATTGGCGCAGGCCGGAGACAAACAGGCTGTGTCCTTACTTATTGAGGCCAATCTCCCGTTTGTTCGGAAAGTCGCAAATCAAATTGTAGGGAACCCGGTACGGCAGGAGCATCTATCCGCCTGCGGTGTAGGTTTTGACGATCTTGTGCAGGCCGGTTCTATTGGGTTGTGGAGGGCAATCGATGGATATAGGCCGTTTGAAGAAGTCCAATTTCTGACTTATGCCGCTCCCGCTGTCAAACGCTCCATGAGTGACCTAATCCGCCAGTATAGCCGGGACACGGTGTGGCAGTTGCGGCACGATAAGGCAAACGCCTGGAAAATCATATATCTGGACGAGGATTTAGATGATACAGAGGATGATACCGTTGAAACTCTGATTTCTTTTCCCTGCGCCAAATTGCCAGAGCAGATTTATATTGAACAGGAGACGGCGGCTGAACTTCACGAGGCGATGGATGCGCTGCCGGATCGGGAAAATGTTTATGTTCAGTACCGCTTTGGGTTTGCGGACGGCAAAGACCACCCGCTCACCGAAACGGCGCAGTATTTCCATTTGACAGAAAGCCGTGCAAAAAGCGTAGAGCGTTCTGCGTTGAAATTGTTGCGACAGGAACTTCTTTTTGAAATACCGGAGCGGGCCTATGCCAAAGCAGAGGACAATCTGACAAGAAAACTGGTTGCGGCAGACGAACTTCATGCGGTGGAACTACGCTTAAAGTCCCAGCGGAAGCGTGGCAGAAAAATAACCGTCGCAGTCTACAAATATCTTGCAGACTGCGACGGCGCTTGGGGCGAACTTTACTATGATTTCAAAGACGGCACAGCGGAGATCATTCTGCTGGCCGAGTGGGATACGATGGTCAGTCATAGGTTTGCTGTGCGGGCGTTTGAGTATCTTCAAAAGCTTCCTATAACAAAAATGCCAGAGAAACTTATACTGACATTCATAGGGCCTGAACAGCCTTGTTCGAGCGACAAATTGCCGCTCGAACGGATGATAATTGATGATTGGAGCAGCCACAATGAAAATTAAACTGGAGCAGGTAATTGAGGCAATCGAAACCGCCGATGATGCGTTTACTTATTTCTATGACACACAGACCGGCGAAACGGTTTATTTGCAGGACGAGATCATCACAGGCGAACGTAATGAAGAACTGGAAGAATTGATCGAAAACTCACCGAGAGGCCGGTTCCTGCGATTCCCAACGAAATACGATATTCACGAATATAGCATTATGGAGAGCTTTATTGAATCGCTGCCGCCCGGCGCGGCCCGTCAGGAGCTAGCTCACGCGATTCGTGGTAAAGGCGCGTTCCGCCGGTTCAAGAACGGCATCTATTATCATCGAATTGAACAACAGTGGTATGATTATCAGGCGGCGGCGTATCGGGAGATCGCCATTCGCTGGTGCTGGGATGAGGAAATTGAATACATAGAAGCAGAATAAAAAAACTGGGAGTGGCTATACTCCATGAGCACAGCCACTCCCCTTTGTAATTTTTATGTGTAGACCAATTCATGGAGTACGATTTCTTCCGCCCGGTTGCGGATATTATTCATACGCCCCACCCATTCCATCTGACTGGACGCTTTCAGGGCTTCGGTCACGCCCTCCTGCTTCGCCATGGCTGGAATTAAGAAATCCATGCGCTCATGGCAAGCGGTGTCAATTTCAGCGAGGTGTTTCCACAATTCCCCATAGAGAAGCATCCGATTGTAAACGCCAGGGTGATGCTCTTTTAGGAACTTCTCTCGCATCCGGCCATATATGCCTATTTCGTACTCGGTGTCATCGTCAAGGGCAAGGTCCGGGATGTAATAGTCTCCTATTTTCGTAAAAGTCAGTTCCATAATCATTTCCTTTCATTTGTCACAAAATGTGAATTGCAGTTGCGGAAAACGCTTGCTTTTGGCGTTCTCACCGCCTTTCGTATAACTGCAATGTACCATTTTGCCACAAATGAACCGCAGTCATATGTATTAGGTGGTGACTCCACCCTTTACATAGTAACTCCTGGTGCTGGATGCTGTTGCTGTCCCCTTCGTTATCATCGTCACGGGAAAGGCGGCAGTAGAAAGCGTCCCATTTGTCAGGGGCGGGCTGTAGCGAGTTCCTTACGGCGGGCATTATTCCCGCCCCCTTCCCTGGCTCCGGCGATACGCTGTCTCCAGCTCTTGCCTGATTAGCGAAAACTTATTTAGGGTTTCGTCAATTCCAGAGCCGTCTTGAACGGAGTGGAACACAACCCCATAATGTAGAAACGTGTCCCCAATCAGTTTCCAGGCATCTTCGGTGTCACGATTCAGCCGGGAAAGGTTCAGCACGACAAGGTTTGCAACATTCCCGCTCACTACCTCCTGGAGCATACGCTGGTATTCGGGCCGGTCAGATGTGGTGCCGCTGTAGCCCCAATCACAAAAGAACTTTGGTTTTTTCAAATTATGCTCTTTGGCGTATTGGGTCAGCCTGTCGATTTGGGCATGGGCGGCGGTGCTGTCTGCACCGATGTCAAATGATTGGAGCATAGCTTATACGACGAATAGTTGTAATATATTCATAGGATGTAACATCATCGGAAAGGCTGAGTAAGAGCAGGTGAAATTGCTGTTGGGCACAGAGACTTGCTGCGTCCAGCAGGGTAATTGCCATGGTAAGATCAACATCCATGCCTTGAAATTTGTGTTTGAGTGAACAGCAAAAATCTTTTGGAATATCCAGCATCAGGACTTGATACAGCACAAATACCGCCTTTCTCTTTACAGAAACGTACCCCAAATCGGGGTAAATTGGAGAAATTATGGGTATGCGTGAAGCCCCCGTCGAAAATCGACGGGGGCTTCACTAAAAGTGAATAAGGAGAATAGCAATTTTGAGTGGGAGAATTTACCCTTTCTGCTTTTTAGGTTTCCGGAACCCCCGATAGATAAAATATCCCAGCGCTGCAATAATGACAACTGCACCAATGTCCACACCGACGACAATCTTCTCCGCCAAGGTCAAAGGGGTAACAAAAGTGGAGCCGGGCATCAAGCCGCACATCACCTTAGAGTTGGCAACGGCATACAGAATTCCGTGCATAGCCTCCCGGCCATAATGATAATGCGCAGAGTTATTCTTCTCAAAGGTGAAAGGAACCGTACTTCTGTCGGCGTTTGTCAATTTGGCGTTGCCGCCAGCCTCAATCATTTGATAAGCGTTCATAAATGGCCGGGTGTGAGCAGCATCGGTGATTACGAAGCCATTAAAGCCCCATTCTTCATGTAGGACATTCGTGAGCAACGGGTAGCACCCGCCGGTCCAGGTGTAACCCAACCGATTAAAGGCAGTCATGATGGCAGTGACAGCAGGGAAATCACGGGAGGCATTGCGATAGCCACCATTTCCATCTTCCTCAACATAGTTCAAGGTAATGGAGTTGCTCTCAATGCACATCTGGAAAGGCAACAGGTAGATTTCACGGATAGTCTGCTCATTGGCCCAAGTAACCAATCCCTGCTGTACATTCCCCGCACTGTCGGAACCGTCGCCGCGATGATTCTCTTGATCATTAACCGCAAAATGCTTGATGAAGGTGTACAGGCCCTTGGAGGCTGCGCCTCGGCTGGTGGCGGAGGCGATGGCACCAGACAGGTAGCTGTCCTCGGAGTAATACTCGTTGTTCCGACCGGAGAAAGGCAGGCGGTGGATGTTCATGGCGGGGGCATACCAGCCTGCACAGCCGCCGATAAGCGCCTGATTACCAATCATCTCACCGTAGCGCTTCGCCAATTCCTGATTCCAGGTCTGGGCAAGTACAATAGTGCCGCAATAAGCTACGCCCGTACCGCCGCCTGTCAGGCCAGTGGCTGCGTCCTGATCCAGTGCAGCGGGTTTGCCTACACTACTCAATTCCGCTGTACCATAGCCTGACAGCGTGATTGCTGTCTGATACTCCTCGGGAGTCAGGTTGTCCAGCAATTCCTCCCACATGGGATCGTCATAGTCCTTGCCCCGCAGGTTAATTAGTTGAACGCCATTTTTCGCATTATAGACAGGTGTGTCGGTCAAAGTGGAGGCATCCACGGGATTCAAAGAATCCAAACTGTCCGCCTTGGCCAAATCTTCCGCACTGATGGGCTTGGTGTAGGTGTAGCTCTTGCCGTCGGAGCCGTTGATCTCGTTGCCCCAGGTGGAGATCTGGCTGCTGACCTCTCCGTCGGTGGTGGGCCAGGTGCCCTGCCAATCGTTCCGACTCAGATACTCGTACCCACCGTTGACAAAATCAAATTGATTGGTGACAGGGATGCCCGCCGCACTGATGGAATATGTATCACTGTCCATGGCGTTGATGGTATACAGGCTGGTGAAAGCAGCATCTCCGTTTTCCGTCATGCCGTTCTCCGTAGTATAGCCCTTGGCGGCCAGAACGTTGTTCACGGCGTTGTGAGCGTCATGGGCAGCGGTGACGTAGTAGTCCCCGGCATCCAAAATGAAGGTCTTGGCCTTGGTGTAGTCGTAGGCTTTGAGCTGCTCCTTATCAAAGATAACTGTAACGGTTTCGCTGGAGCCGGGAGCCAGCAGGGAGGTTTTGCCGAAGCCCACCAACTGAACGGCGGACTTCTCCACTTTATTTTGCTTGTCGTAGTCGGTATAGGGAGACTGGACGTAAATCTGCACTACATCTTTGCCTGCCACAGTGCCTGTGTTTTTCACATCCACAGTGACGGTGCAGGTATTGCCGCTCCAATTAGCTTTGAAATTGGACCAATCGAAGGTGGTGTAGCTGAGACCATAACCAAAGGGGTAGCATACGGTGGAGGCGTAATCGTAGTCCCCAGCGTTACCTGTCCCCATAATCACATCCTCATACCGGGTCTCATAATAGCGGTAACCTACATAGATGCCTTCTTTGTAAGTAATATAGTTATATGGCGTCATTTCCCCGCTCTCGGTCACATATTGGAAATCGCCGTAGTTGGTGGCGGCGGGAGCACTGGCGGCGTCATAGGCGAAAGTGTCCACCGTTTTGCCAGAAGGGTTGATGTCGCCGGAAAAAATGTCTGCCAAAGCATAGAGTCCGAAGTTGCCCGCACTGGGAATGGTTACAATAGATTTGATGCTGGGGAACTGATCTACCCAGCCCAACTCCATAGCGGCAGAACTGTTCACCAGTAACACTACATCGTCAAAGTTGCTGTTCAGGTACTGAAGAATCTCCAGCTCGGTGGAATCGGGTTCCAGATAACTCTTAGCCTGATCTTCAGGGTTGTCAGTGTGATTGTACATAGACCGGGGCATATCCCGGCCCTCGCCCACCCGGCGACCCCAGACAAACACAGGGATAGTACCCTTGGCACTGTCCAGCAGACCGGGTTCCTTTTCCATCACATCCAGAGGACATTCGTTGATAGAGAAATCCTCATCCTCGCCGTAGTTAATAGAGCCAACGCCCAAGCCATATCCGCTTCCATTGCCAGAGTTGTAGAAATCCCAGAGCGTTTTATTTACTTTGAAACCTGCGGCCTCAAAACTGTTTTGCAATGTAGCACCAGGATCTGCTGGAACACCCATAGATTGAAGCAACGTGAACCAAACGTTGCCCACAATAAGCTGGGAAGAATGGCCGAAAAAACTGAATGTACTGTCCTTGCTAAAGGGCATCAACCCATCATTTTTCAGCAGGACTACGCCCTCGCCGGTAATTTCCTCGTTGAGAGCCTGCTCCGCCGCAGCCATTTCCTCAGCGGTATAATCGGCCTTGTTGTACTGGAGGTCCAGAGAGTCGTTGTACTCCTTGGGCTGCTTGATGGTGACGGTAGTAGTGTCGCCCAGATAGCCATTGATGACGTTCATATTGGGCGGGATCATTACGTTGGCAACAATGGCCACCACCAAGGTGAGGACGATGAGGATGCTGGGGATGGTTGTACGAAGGATGCGTTTCGCTTTCATCTCATTTTCTCCTCTCAAGTAAATCATGCACACGTCAGGCGCAACAAACAGAGGGGCCCACCCTGTCTGTGTAACCTTGCCATGTGCATGATTATAGAAAATGTTTTTTTATTTGGCTATACTTTTGTCGCATTTTGCAGTTAGAGCGTCGTATTTTGCGGTTCCATCTCAATTTTAACAGCAGAAAGTACAATATCAAGGAAGAAAATTCCATCTTCTACTCGTACAGATAGTGCCCCTCCATACTGCTCTGCAATTGTTTTCATGCTCAACATTCCAAATCCATGAAAATCTGTATCTCCTTTTGTGGTTATAGGAAGTCCATCCTTCATTGCTACCTTCTTTACACATGGATTTTCCAAATGAATATGGAGTATGTCACCCTGGCGTTTTAGCGAAAAGCTGATTAATCGTTGTTCAAGAGGTAAATCTTGTACCGCTTCTATTGCATTGTCGATGGCATTTCCCAAAAGAGAATATAAATGGTGTGTTTTGATAAACTCCAACCCTCGGCCATCTGCCATACACATAAACTGGATACTTTTCTCCCGACATGAAAGTGTTTTCTCTGTTAGAATAACATTAAGAGGTTCACTACCAGTTTTGATCAAAGAAGCATATTCGTCCAGTGTCCGATCCAACTCTACCAGTTCTTCCACACTTCCTTGCCGATGTAGCCTCTCACTTTGATGACGCAGATCATGGTATTTGATATTGACCAAATCCATGTTTTTCTTTGCTAATTCATACTGGTGGGTTCCATGTTCAACTACATAGCGGATTCCGGCCAGCTCATCTTTCAACTCTCGCTGTGAAAGTTGATTGTTTAACAACGCCAGGATTAAAATGCAAACAAGGACATTATAACTTCGTTCCAGCAGAAGTGATACTTGATTCCCAATGGTATAATAATTCGTGACCATGTTATAAATCACATCTGATGCAATTAACAGGCCAGATAGGGCAACAATACTATTACGCCCTAAACGCAAATTATGGTTTGCCTTCAGTTTCGGGTCCAGCAGTTCAAATGCGCCGCAATAAACCAAGAAATAGGTATCAATATAAAATATCATACTGAGTATAGATAAATTATTCAAAGCAAGTGGGCCAGAATCATATGGTTGGACAAAGTTTCCAAATACAGTGCCAAACATGGTAACATCATTAAATATAGTATAAAGAAGATATGCCAAATGTTGTACTGTATAGCCGGCCACGCCACAGAAAAGGAGATTTCCAAATGGTTCGTCATAGCAAAACATCAAGGCAAGCAACGTGAGCAAAAACAAGGCAAGAAACAAAAATGAGACATACCAAGCATTATCATACAGAATTGGAAATGCGGCAGTTGCCAACAGTAGTACAAAAGAACTCACTATATAACGAAGGATAAAATTCTGCTTGCGTTCAATCCGCAGCATAAAAATTGCTTCAGCTATAATAAGTTGCACCATGAACAGCGATTTATAGCTCTCTAATCCGATTATCACTTTTACACCCCTTGGCCTAAATAGGCAGCAACAGCCGTAATGAGCTCCTTCCGTTTAGTGCGGCTTACTCGAAGCCAGTCTCCGGCTACGCAGACTTCTTCAGTAGTAACTTGGGTGACATATCGAAGATTAATTAAATAGGAACTTTTGCTTCTGAAAAAGGAGGCTGGAGGAAGCTGCTGCATTACGGAGGATAATTTTCCACGCACTGTAAACGTTCCTTGATCTGTGTGGTACGTCAAATCGTGGTTCATAACTTCAATATAATAAATCGATGAGGAAGGAATTTTGCGAGTAGTTCCTCCACCTAAGTTAAGCATGATTTGACTACCATACTTCAATTTTAGCGCACGAAATACTCGCTTCATTTTCATTTCAAAAGCTGCATAGTTTAACGGTTTTGCTATAAAATCGAAAGCATCTACGTCATAGCTTTGTACTGCATATTGTACCATGCTGGTAACAAATATAAGCATTGTCTCAGAATCGGTTTTGCGTAACTGCTCTGCCGCAGACATCCCATCTATACCAGGCATTTTTATATCCATAAAGATAATTTCATAGCGAGGCTGATAATTTTGCAAGAAAGTTTTTCCATCCATGAAATGGGATATGCAAAAAGAATTTCCGCTTTGTTTCCCAAAACGAATCAAATAACTCTCTAATTCTTTCACAGCAAAAGTATCATCTTCTACAAGGGCTACTGAAATTCTCATTTCTATCACCTCGTTGATTTATTTTATCAGCTAAAGGGTGAAGTGTCAAATGCTTGTGAAAAAAGTACGAATATCAAAATTTGCTCCAATTTGGGGTAAGTTAAATATTTATATCTGTGATTATTTTGGGATCACACCCAAAGAGTTTTTTGACATGGACGTGCCCAATCCCACGAAGGCCCAGGCCCTTTGGGCGGCAGCCCAGGGATTAAGCGATGAACAGTTGGACAATTTGATTGCCATTGCCAAAGGCTTGAGCAGATAAAACAGGCCGCACACTCTTAGGGAGTGCGCGGCCTAAAACTTGCCCCGATTCGGGGTAAATTATTTTGATGTTCAGAAGCCGTTCCAAACCAGCCCGTCCCGGCACAGGAACGTCTGCATATCCCCGCAATCTTCGCTTGTCAACTCTCGCAGGCGTTTTCGGGATTTAGACAAGAACAGCTTACTTTTCAGCGGGGGCCTGGCTTGGTGTGTTTCCACCAACTCGTCTACTTGCAGGGCGCAGGCATAGCAGTTTGGTTCATATTCCCGGATATGCTGATAAAAATAGTTAGTGTGAAACGGGCAAAACAGACAGCAGCTTGCCATCGTCTCAAGCCCCCAGGTGCGCTTGTTGTAGTCGAAACATTGGCTCCGTGTCCATCCCATATCCACAAGGGGATATCGGTTTGAAAATAGTGTCTGCTTGCTTTCTTTGGCCCGGCGCCGCTCCTCCCACATGATGCCCATATGGAGATTATGGGCATGGATGTCAAAAGGCAGTGTACGCTCCCTGGGCCGGTAGCGTAGCAGTTCATAACGCACAAATTTCTCTATCACTTTGATTTTGTAATCGTAGGTACATTGCCGGGGCATACGGCCTTTTTTCCCGTCCTCCCCCAGCGTCCAGAATGGAATACAAGCAGTCCGGGCATGGCCGAAATTGCGGGTGAAGTCTCCATACAGATCTGCGTCCAAACGATAATATGGGATGCCTGCCTGGGCACAGACGGCGGCGGCAAATTCCGCCTGTTTGTATACCCAGCTCGGCTCGCTGTGCAGATCGCAAAAAATCACAGCGTCATAGACCGGCACTTTGGGATGGGGATAAGGTTTGCCGCGCATAGCGTTCTCGCATGACATAAGTGCCAGCGCAGTGCTGGGTGTACCCGCGCCATAGCTCAGGATATCATAGTTTTTCCAGCGCAGCATTTCAAATCCCCCCTGGGAATATGGTAACACTTTTTGAAAGATGGTGCAAAAAACTGGCTCCATGCCGGCTAAAACAGGCCGGTATGGAGCCAATTAAATTTACCTCGAATCGGGGTAAGTTATCCGGGCACAAGGGGCTGTCTGCCCACGTCAGTGAAGCCGGAGGCGGCAAATTCTGTCACCACCACATTGTTCATGCCATAGGAACAGTGACATACCAGCAGTTTCCCCGCCGCATTGCGGCCCACAACCATCCCCACATGGGAGGCGTCCGGGTACAGGGCAAAATCCCCCGGCATGGCGTCCGCCTGTGATACCGCCGTCAGGTTGCGCCCGATGTACCAGTGACCGTCACTGTGCAGCCCCGCGTTACGCAGCGCCCAATCCAAAAAGCCGGAACAGTCCAGGCCATAGGGCCGATAGGTGCCACTGGTGCTGCTCCCCGGCGAAGTCACCTTCTGGAGCGTCCCCCAGCGGGAGTCCCAGCCGATCACATAGCTTTTGCCGCCCCAAAAGTAGTTGACCTTGCCCACCAGGGACAGCACCTTTTCCACCACCGCCCGCCGCTCCGGGCTGAGATCGTCGGGAAGCGCCCGCAAGACCTCCAGCACATCCGCGCTGGTGATGGACAGGCTCCCGGCCAGGGAGGACAGGGCGGCGCGATCCGCCAGCAACTCATCCAGGGCGCTGTTCTGATAGTCGGTAAAGGCATAGGCCGCACGCATATCGTCCACCCCTTTGGCGGTGATGGTGATACGAAGTATCTTCTCCGTCCATGCCTCGGCGTCCTCGGTGGCCGGGTGGTCGATGGTTTCGACCTGGCTGGTGATGGCGGTCATGTCCCAAAATACGGCGGTCAGCTTTGCCACCCGGTCAGCGTCCAGCGTGGCCACGTCCATGCCGTCCACATCGGCCCCGGCCACCTTCACCGAAAACACGGCCAGAACCTCCGGCCAGTCTGGGGCCGCGCCCTGGATATCAATGCTGTCATAGGTTCCGGCCTGCAACTGCTCCAGTTTGGCGTTGTAGGCCACATTGACCGCTCCCACCGCCTGGGAGACGGAAACGGTGTCCGGGGCATTGGGTTTCTGGGCAAAGAACAGGCCAAAGGGGGAGTTGGCAACGGCGGCGATCACGATAATGATAATCAGGGCAATCAGCAGCACACTTCCCCCGACAACGGCGGACAAGGCCCCGGTGACAGCGGCGGCAGCCTTTGCTACGGCCTGGACTGCCCGCCGGAACGCGGCGGCGATGTTTTTTGCAGGCTTTACCGCCCGTGTGAGCATCTGCCGCCGCATTTGCTTCTGCGCGGTTTTTGCCGCCCGGCCCGCTGGCCCGGCTGGCCGGACGCCGGCCCTGGCGGCAGACTTGAACACGCCCCGCCGCGTTTTAAGTGCCGGGGCCGCTTTCGTAGATGTGGCTGGCTTGCCCCTGCCTCCGGGGCCGGGGCTGATATACCGCCCCCGGCGGTGAAGCTCCATCCTGGGCCGTTCTTTTAAGGCTTTCCGCTCCCTGGATTGTTCGACCGCCGAGCGCCTGGGAATATTGCGGGGCGTGTGGCCGGCAGCACCCCCGGCGCTGGGCCGGGGCCTGTCCGCAGCAGGACGCTCCCGCAGCGGATGGGCGGCGCCGGGCCGCTGGCCCTGTCCGGCGCGTGTACCCGGTGCGGCGCGGTATGGCCGGGGGCGGCCTTGGCCGTCGGTACGGGCCTCCACCGTCTGCCGGTCTTTGATGGGATTGCCAGTCCGCTCCGCCTGGGGTCGCTGCTTGGGCGCTGTGGGGGGATGCTCCGTCCCCTGCCGCTCACTGGGGGCAGCGGGAGGGCGCTCCGGGGCATGGCGGCCCCCTGGCGCTCCCTCCGTGGCCGGGCCTTCTTCCGGGGGCATGGGGCCGGGCGCGGCCTGGGCCTCGCCCCGGCTGGCGGCAAACTTCCGTTTTGCCAAACCCCGGCCATGCTCTATGGCCCGGCCTGTCAGCTCGTCGGCGGCCCAGCGCCCGGTGCGCTCTATCTGCTCGGGGGCGGTCTGGCCGTCATCCCCGGCTCCCCTGGGCCGCTGATCCAGCTCCTTGATGTACTTCTCCTTCATCATGCGGGCCGCCCGCCTGGGCATGACAGCGGGCTTTGACTTTTTGCCTTTTGTTTTTCCTGTCTTGGGCTTTTCTTTGAATTTTTTCATGGCCTGCTCCTTCCTGGCAAAAAAATAACCCATAGGAACTTACCCCGAATCGGGGCAAGTTCCTATCATGGGCGTGGGGGCATTGAAACCTGCCCCGAACCGGGGCAGGTTTTACTTGTCCCCCGGCGTGGTGCTCCACAGCCGGTACAGCTCGCCGTTCCGGGGGAACTCGTTGGCAAAGGGCACGATGGAGCTTCCGATCCGCAGCAGGCCGTGGCCCGCCTCGGCGTTGGTGACATGGCCCATCTGGGAGTTGGAGATATTCAGCAGCCGGGCCAGCTCCGCCCGGTCGGTGGCTGCCTGGTTCAGCAGCACCAAAAACTCGCTGTTGGCGAACATCAGCCGGGCCGTCTCGGAGCGCAGGCACTCCTCCACGTTTTGGGTGGCGGCGGTCATGGCCGCGCCGTACTTTCTGAACCGCTTCCAGCATTTATAGAGGAACTGGGCGCTGTAGTGGTACTTGAAGAACAGGTACACCTCATCCACGAATACCCAGGTGTACTTCCCGGCCAGACGGTTGGCCGCCACCCGGTTCTGGATGGTTTCCAGGGTGACGTTCAGCGCCGTGGGCTTGAGCTGCTCCCCCATCTCGTACAGGTCAAAGGACACGATCCGATTGGAGATATCCACATTTGTTTCGTGGGCAAACATATTCAAACTGCCCTCCACGAACAACTCGGAAGCCAGGGCCAGCTCCTGGGCCTCCCGTTCCGGCTGGCGTTTGATCTCGTTTCGCCAGTCGGCCAGAACAGGCTGGCGGGTCTGCCCGCCGCTCTTGATGAACTCATGGTAGACGTTGGCGGTACAGCGGTCAATGATGGATTTATGGAAAGCCCCCAACTGCCCCACCCCCATCTGCTGTTCGCAAATGCTCATCAGCAGCTCGGACTTCATGGCAACGGGGTTTTCCCCCATGCCGTAGCCACGGGCAATTTCCAGGGGGTTGATATGGTGGGCGCTGCTGGGGGATATCTCAATCACCGCCCCGGACAGGGCGCGGATCAGGTCGGAATACTCCCGCTCCGCGTCGATCACAATGATGTCGTCATCGGTGGCCAGGGCAATGAATGTAATGGCCTGCTTCATGCTGAAGGATTTGCCGGAGCCGGACACGCCCAGGATAAACCCGTGGGGGTTGAGCAGCTTCTTCCGATTACAGATCAGCAGGTTCTTGGACACGGCGTTGATGCCGTAGTACACACCGCCCGCGTCCTGTATCTCCTGGACACGGAAGGGCATCAGCACGGCGGCGCTCTCGGTGGTAAGGGTGCGGGTGGTCTGAACCCGGCGCAGGCCATAGGGCAGGGCGGTGTTCATGCCGCCCTCCTGTTGGTAGCGCAGGACGGCAAATTGACAGAGGTTTTTCCGCCCGATGGACAGCAGGGTTTCCGTGTCCGCGTCCAACTGTTTCAGGGTGTCCGCCACATGAACCAGCGTAACATTGCCGAAAATCATCCGCTGGTCGCGGGTACTCAGATCGTCCAGGAACTCCTTGGCCTCGGCCCGAAGCTGCTCCAGGTCGTAGGGGATGGCGGCGGTGAAGTTGTTGCGGTCATTCTGGCGTTGCTGCCAGCGGGTGATGTCCGTCTCAATGCCCATGATCCGGCGCTGCATTTCCCGGACAGCCTCATCGGTGGGAATAGGCAGAATATCAATGGACAGCATCAGGCTCCGGGAGAAGTCAGACAGGTCGGTGATCATGCTATCCTTGATGTAGCTGGCGTACTCCCGGAGGAACAGCACCCGCCCCACCTTGCCGCCCATCTCAAAATGGTCTTTGCGGAACCGCATCCCGTCCGGGACAATGTAATCCTTGAAGTGGTGCCCCCGGCGCAGGGCCGTCTCCATGTCGAACTGGAAAAACTGCTCGTCACCGGGCCGGAAAAAGTCATGGAGGATACGCAGGCGCTCCTGGTTTCCCAGCACCCGCGCCCCGCTGTCCAACCTGCCCAGGTTCTTGGACAGGTCGGCGTCCACCCGATGGAAGAAGGCCCGGGCCTCCTCCACGTTCTTCCGGGGGACGGACACAGTGATGTATTTATCCTGGATCAGATTGTTGCTGTCGGCGGCCTTCTCGGTGAGTACGGCGTTGTATTCCCTGCGGTACATATCCAGGCAGTCCCCACGCTGGCCCATCAAAACGCTGCGCTGGAAGTCGGCCCCATTGAGGCGGCGGTTGTTGATGGTGATTTTGGTGGTGGCGTCGGTGGGCAGGCTGTTGAGGACAGCGCAGTACGAACGGAACATATCTTCCTGATCCTCATGGGAGGCCAGGGAATAGTTGATATCCGCGAAGCGCCACGTTTGGGTGAACTTACCGCCGCTTTGCCAGATGCCGTCCCGGAAAATCCGCTGGACTGGGATGGATTGCTGGACGCTGCGGGGGATTCTGAACCGCTCCCGTTCGCTCCTGTTGGCGGCGGCCAGGGTCTTAATCATTGTCCATATCCCCCTTCCCGCCCATGGCCTGGAGGTAAATGTTCTCAGAACGGAACACACGGGGCCGGGCGCATAGTATCTCAGACTTGATAAACGCCCACAGGAATTGCTCAAAGTTCAGGCCGTTGTATTGGAAAAACCCGGCCACGGCCAGGGGAGCCGCCGACAGGATGCACAGCCAGCTCGCCGTCTCCCGGCCCAGCAGGTCTTTCAGTAGAAAGTACACGCCGACGGCCACGCCCACCGCCAGGACGGAGCAGAAAAACTGCCGGGCGGACAGGCCGAAGAATAGGGTTTCCTTGTGCAATCGTACTTCTTTCGGTATCTTGATTTCCAAAAACTCATCACTCCTATAAAAAAACTTGCCCCGAGTCGGGGCAGATTTCAGTTAGAAGGGCTTCATCGTCCCAGCCCTCCAGGTCTATGTTACTTGCAACATGATCCCCCCACACGTCCCAGCCTGGGGTGCGCTGGCGGGCGAACAGCTCCACACGGGGCACGTCCCCCATCAACTGCTCAATGCGGTGGCGTACCTCGTCCGGCTTTTTGCTGTGTCGCTCAATGCGGGACAAAACCACCTGATGTACTGTGTTGTCCGCCCGCCTGGGATGTCCCCTGGTGGCCAGCAGGCACAGCTCGGCGTTGGAGCGCGTCCACCAGCCCAGGCCGGTGAACAGGCTGTAATCCTTCCGGTTCACCTTCACCCACACAAAGGCCACGGTCTTATATCGGAAGCCCCAGGCGTCCAGCACGGCCCACACCTCGTCCAACAAGGGGCAGGTGATCCAGAGAAACAGGGCGCAGTCTTTCGCGGCCAGCTTCTTAACAGGCAGGGCTCTGATCTCGTCCATGCCCATGGTATGATAATGATTTTCCGCCACGCCCATACCCACATTGTTCCGATACCGCCAGGGTGGGTCGGCATAGATCACGCTGTAGGGGCCGCTCATAGTCCCAGCATCTCCTTGATGATGCGCTCGGCCCCCTTCACCAGCCCTACCAGCACCAGCATATTGAAAATTGTTTCCGCTACATACTGCCAGCTCATGGTGACGGCGGACAAGGACGTGTTCAGTGTTGGTGCGCTGGTGGACGCAAACGCGCTGAAAATCAGACAGGCCAGCACAATAACAGCCCCCTCCAGGCACACGCCGATATAACTTTTCAAAAAGGCTTTCCCCGCGAAGCTGGTGCCCTCCCCGGCAAAGGAGGCCAGGGGGAGCGGGGCCAGGGCGGTATACATATAGAGCCGGAAAAAGCGCCCGTACACGGTCATGATCAGGATAAAGGACAGCACCGTGATAAACAGGCTGCCCAGCACCGTCACCAGCCACAGGGGGATGCTGGCGAGAAATCCCACGCTCTCAATGGTGGTTATCATTTCCTGGGGGACGGACACGCTGGCGGCGGTCATGCCGCCCATACTGCCCATGACGGATTGAACCACCCCGCCGCATACGGCGTATACGGCGGTCATGATCTCCATGGCGCTGCTGACGGCTACTTTTGCCGCTACGAAGCGGATAAAGTGCCGCAGGGCAAACTCCGGGCGCTGGAAGTCCTTGAAGCTGGCGGCGCTCTGAAAAATGCCCATGGCAAAGAACAGCACCAGCAGGCCGTAGGCCACGGCTTTCAGCGCATCGTTGATGCCTACCCTCCTTATCAAAACCGGGAGGGGAGCGCCCTCCGGCGTCCCCCCCGGCCAACGTGCCCCGATTCGGGGTACATTTATCGTGCTGGCGCGGCCTTGGCCCTGGGCTTTCTCCGGGACTGGCGGCGGGCTGGCCGCTCCTGTTCGGGCGGGGCCAGCTCCCGGCCCTTGCCCTCTATGCCGTCGATCAATTCGGCGGCGGTGGCCCGGATGGTGTCCAGGGAGGCTTTCAGTTCGGCCAACTCCTTCCCCTTGCTCCATCCAGCCACATAGCCGAAGGTATAGTCCGAGGTGTCCACACCAAAATGCTGGCACACCACATAGGCCACGCTCTCGGCCTCCACCTCTTTGGTATGGCGATCCTTTTTCTGTTCATCCGGGAAAAGCGCGGCCTCTATCGGTTCAGCGTGAAGTTTGGCATGGGCTACCTCATGAATCATGGTTTTCAGCGTTTGGGCCTGGCTCATGCCGGGCCGGATCACGATGCGCCCCTCCATATTGCTGAAATATCCCTTTTTTGTGGCGCCGGGAATGTCCTCAAACACAATGGGAACAGGGGACAGCTTTCCCAGCGCCCCGGTGATATGCTCGTACTGTTCCACGGTGCCGATCAGCTCTGACGCTATCTCGGGCAGTTCCTTGCCCTCGGTCTGGGACACGTCAAACACGGTTACGACCTTAAACCGTTTCGCTTCAACACGGCGGCGCTCCACCATGGGGGTGCCGCTGCTGTCCACCATGGGCCGGTGGGTTACGGGGTTCAGCTTTTCCCGTTCCTCTACCGCTTCAAAAATGCAGGGGGCCAGGATTCGGATGCCCTTCTCGCCCTTTTTGACGTTGCGCCCAAACTTTTTCTTCCAATCTTGAAAGCCCGCAACCTGGGTCGCGCCGGGAAACTGCATGGAAATCAAAATGATATTGCCAAAGCTGTACCGATGGAATTTGGACATGGTACGCAGATAGTCCGCGAAGCGGCCCCCTTCAAACAGCTCGGTCACTCCGGCCTCCAGCTTATCTGTCACCGCTTTCAGCCGTTCCTCACGGGTGAGGTAGGGGCTGTCCATGGGCTATCTCTCCGGGCCGCCGCGCTTGGGCGGCGCGGGCTTCTTGGGCTGCTGGGGGCGGTCAGGGGTGAAAAATTCCCACACCTCCGCCAGCCGTTTGTAGTAATCGACCATCGCGCCTTTGAGGGTGGGAAAATAATGGCCCGTCTCAAACGAAGCGAAGCCGCTGTGCTTATAGGCTTTCCAGGTGACATAGGGATCGGCGGCCTTGGGGTTGTGGCCTACCACAACCATCGTATCTCCGGCCCGCTGGCGCTCAATGATGGTATAGCCCTGTACGACTGTTTTCTCCTTCATGTCCGATTACCTCGCCGGATTGGTTTTTTTAGGCTTGGGGGCAGCAGGCTTTTTGCCCCTGCCGCCAGCCGTGGGGCCGGACGGCTTTTTGGCCCCGCCAGCGGGGGGATCGGGTTTTTTCTCCGGGCCGGGGGCCGGGGGCTTCTGATCACCGCCAGCGGCGGGCTTGTCGGGAGGCTTGGCCTCATCCTTGGGCGCGGCCTTCTGTGCCGCCTGGGCCTGCTGTCGCTCTTGGAGCTTCTGCCGCAGGGCCAGGGCTTCAAAAATCCCCTTTTTCACATCGGGGACGGTGGTGCGCTTGTCCGGGAAATAGGGCCGCAAATCTTCCTCCCCCAGCGTGATCTTCAGCGGGGGATTTTCCTCCCGCTTGGTGGGGGCCACAGACTGCTTGATGGCCTCGGTGGTCAGGGTGCCCTCCTTGCTCGCCTTTTTCATCTCCTTGGCTTGAGCGCCGGTGGGCACCTTGTCCTCCTTCTGGATGGCGTCAACCAGCTCCCTCTGCTCGTCCTTTTTCAGCAGGGCGATATCCGCGCCGGTGTTCAACGGGATTTTCCCGCTGTCCACCATCTCCTGAAGCTCCGGCTCCAGCTTGTTCAACTGCTTGTACCGCTGGATTTGGGTGACGCTCTCGCCCGTCTGACGGGCCAGCTCCTCGTCCACAGTCAACGGCTTCTCGCCGGAGGCGATATCCGCCTTAGAGCGGCGGCCAACCTTCCGCCGCAAAGCCTCGGACTTCATCGCCAGGGCGCGGGCCATCTCCATGGGGCTGATTTTTTCCCGTTTGAGGTTGGCGTCCACCATGGCGATGGTGGCCTCGTCCCGATCCAGGTTGCGGACGATGGCGGGAATTGTCTGGATGCCCGCCAACTGGCAGGCCCGCAGACGGCGGTGGCCGGACACCATCTCATAGCCGCCGGCAGGCCGGTTGATGACCATGACAGGTTCCATGACGCCGTAACGCTGTACGCTGTCCCGGAGATCCCACATATCCTTGTTGTCCACAACGTTGAAGGGGTGGCCGTCAAAGGGGTGGATGTCGGACACCTTCAGCGTAGTGACCAGCTCGGATTGGCCCTCCTTGGTGATGGGCAGGGTGAAATTCTTGGGAAGTTCAAATTCTTCCTCGTCCTGGGCGGGGGTGTCCTTCTCGGCGGCGGGCTCCTCCTTGGGGGGATGGGCGGGGAGCAGCTTGCCGGGGATGGGGATATCGGGGTCTGCGTGGTGCTCCTTGCGGTAGCGGTTGGCCGCCAGCGGGCTCATGTCGTACACTTCGGCCAGAATTTCCAGCATCCCGGCCTGCTTCATGGCCTCGCAGCGGTGGAAGCCGTCCACGAGCTGGAAGTCCCCCGCTTCGTCCTGGCGCAGAATGATGGGCTTCTCCAGACCGTGGGCCTTGATGTTGTCCAGCAGTTCGGTGTAGTCCTCCCTGGGGACATCCTTCACAAAGGTGCCGGACAGGGGCTTGATGTCGGCCAACTTGACAAAGCGGGCCTCCGGGTGCTGGGGAGCGGGAGTGCCAGCGTCCCCAGGCCCAGCCGGGGCCTCGGCGGGCTCGGCTGGGGCATCCCCCTGGTCGGCCTGCTCCGGGGCGGGGGTGTCAGCGTCCCCAGGCTCGGCCGGGGCCTCGGCAGGTTCGGCGGGGGCATCCCCCTGGTCGGCCTGCTCCGGGGCAGGGGTGTCAGCGTCCCCAGGCTCGGCCGGGGCCTCGGCGGGCCCGGCAGGGGTGCCGCCCTGGTCGGCCTGCTCCGGGGCGGGCACGTCAGCGGCCACGGGTTCAGCCGGAGCCTCAGTGGGCCCGGCGGGGGCATCGGTCAGCTTAAACTGATCCGTGTCCTTCTCCTGGTCTGCCTGGGAGGGGATCGAAGCGTTCCCCTCCTGGGGCGGGTCGCGGAATTTTCCGCGCAGGGGATTGTCTTTTTTTCTTGCCATTGTGTTTTAACCTCCAAAATGTGATTTATTTGCAAAAACGTACCCCGGTTCGGGGTACGTTTTCACAGGCTAACAGTTATTCCAGTCCCGCCGCACTTCCGCTTGATAGTGGCTGTTGATGGTGACGGGGGCATTGTATAGGGCGGTCAGCAGGTAGGCCCGGATGTTGCGGATATCGGTGGAGTTGCGGGCCATGCTGTCAAACACATAGTTGATATGTTCACAGTCCAGTGTCAGAAAACGGGATTTGACCTGCTCGGCGGGCATATCCTCTCCGCCGATACGGACAGTAGGACGGGTACTGCACAGCGTTTCTGTGATAAGCTCCACCAGCTCGTCTACATCGTCCCGGTTATGCCGGAGGCAGAGGGTGTCGTACTCAATGCCTGCTTTTACTTCCTCCCGCCTCTCGTCTCTATCCATCCATCCTATCCCCATCGGCGGGCCGGAAGGCCCCGATGGATGGATAGATGGATTAGTATGGCTGAAATCAGTTTGATTTGATTTATTATAATTAGGTGCGGAAAAATCGCACTCTTGGCTGCGACTTCCCCGCAGTCTTGACTGCGGTTTTTCCGCACTCTTGGCCGCGGTTTTTCCGCAGTCTAAACTGCTGAAAAGTCGCGGCCTGGGCCCAGGCTCCGGGGTGGGGTCAGGCGGCGGGGGCGGGACGGCGCGGGTGGTGAAGCGTTTGACATATATCTTGGTGGGACGGCCCTGGCCTTGGCGGACGCGCTCGATCAGGCCGAAGCCCCGTTTTCCGCTGTCCAACTCCACCAGCAGTTTGGTAGCTTTGTCGTGGCCGCAGTTCATGTCCTCTTGTATCTCGTCCAGGGTGTAGTAGATATAGACACGCCCCAGTTCGTCATACCAGCCGTTCTTAGCGGACAAACCCATACGGTCAAGCAAAAGGCCGTACAGCAGCTTGGCGTCCGTGGACAGCCGTTTGAAGGCGTCCCCGGTGATAAGCTGGCGGGGGATGCGGTAGAAGGAGAATTGGCTGCTCTCATCGCCGTAGTAGTAGTCAAACGCTGTTTCAGCGGCCATGGTTTTGCACTCCCTTCTCAGGCATGAAAAAACGCCGCCCTGGTGGACGACGCTTTTTCATGCCTGCTATTTTTTTGTCGAAAGTTCCCGTTCTCATTGGGTGACTTCAAATAAAGTGTGTGTTTTCAAGGGGTTTGGCATGGTTCCTTATGAATGTGCCCCTGACGGGACCCTGCTGATCAGGAAAGTCTGCTCCGTCAACCCCTCCGTCACCCTCCAGGACGCGGAGTTCAAGGTGGTCTACGCGGACGGCTCCGTGGTGGGCGACTCCAACGGCATCTACAGAACAGACGAAAATGGAGAGATCCGCATCCCCGGCCTGAAGCCGGGAAAGAGCGTGGTGGTCACCGAGACCCGCGCCCCCGCCGGATTTTTGATCGACACTCAGAGCCAGACGATCCAAATCCAGGAGGGCAAGACCGTATCCCTCACGTTCAAGAATCAGCCCAAGGGCCAGTTGATCGTGCAGAAGCGGGACAGCCTGACGGGCCAGCCCCTCCCCGGCGCGGAGTTCAGGATCACCACCGCCGCAGGCTGCGAGGTGGGCCTGGACGGTGTCATCGGCACGTCCACCCTGACCCAGAACGGGCTGTTCAAGACGGACAGCCACGGCGAGATCAGGATCACCAACCTCGCCCCCGGCGCCTATGTGCTGACTGAGATCAAAGCCCCGGCTGGGTACGTCATGGACGCCCCCAGCACCAACGTGGTCATTGGGGCCAATGGGGACACCCAGACCGTCATCGTCACCAACACCCCCAAGGGCGGCCTGATTATCGAGAAGTACGACAGTGTTACCAAGCAGCCCTTGGCTGGGGCGCAGTTCAAGATCATGAACGCCAACGGGGAGCTGACCCCGGACAACGAGGGCCTCACCAGCTCCAACGGACTCTACACCACCGATGCGGGTGGGCAGATCGTCCTTTCCAAGCTGCTCCCCGGTACCTATGTGGTGTCTGAGGTCAAGGCACCGGACAACTATCAGGCGGACCCCACCCCGCAGACCGTGGTGGTCAATGCCGGGGACACTCAGACGCTCCGATTTTACGATGATCCCCTCTGCACCCTGACCATCCTGAAGCGGGACGCGGTGACCCAGAAGCCCCTGAAGGGCGCGGAGTTCACGGTCAAGGACAGCGA
>ERZ808028.804-NODE-804-length-22521-cov-5.904919_pt1 | contig 22521 bp, 20 predicted proteins | sample MGYA00380184_ERZ808028 | MGnify/ENA primary metagenome ERZ808028 (study PRJEB31490, sample SAMN06133397) | mouse gut metagenome | isolation source: J8_1 | host: mice | place: China: Chengdu | collected 2015-05 ...
CGACATCAACGCCGGCAATATCGGCTACAAGATCGCCCAGCGTCTGGGCTCCTTCGAGGCCTACGGCCCCATTCTGCTGGGCCTGAACGCCCCCATCAACGACCTGTCCCGGGGCTGCAACGCCCAGGAGGTCTACTCCATGGCAATTGTCACCGCCGCCCTGGCCTGACAGCACAAAAGCCTACAGGAGCACTTTTCAAAGTGCTCCTTTTTCATAGTCATATCCGCCCCGCCTGTCCCATAAATATAGGGGGAAGGAGGTGGCCTGGATGGCAAGTCAAGGCTTTGGCGTCCGCCAGACAATCAGCGCGGCCCTGCTTTTCACCGTAGTTCTGTTTTTTCTCCCCGCTCTGACGGTCCGGAGCGATCCGGCCGGTCAGTCTCCGGAGGCCGGCGGGCTGCCCAACGGCGAGGCCGTCCTCCCCATTGAGCGGACCCCCTCCGCCGTCTCCACAGGGGGGCGGGACAAGGGGCGGGCGGTGCGTCTGCTGACCCGGGAGGGCGAGGTACTGGACCTCACCATGGCGGAGTACCTCTGGGGGGTGGTGGCGGCGGAGATGCCCGCCGTCTTTGAGCAGGAGGCGCTGGCGGCCCAGGCCTGCGCCGCCCGGACCTACACGGTCGTCCGCCAGAACGGCAGCAAGCATCCGGAGGCCGACATCTGCGGCGACAGCACCTGCTGCCAGGCCTACATCGACCGCTCTGCCGCCGAGGCCCGCTGGGGCCTGAGCGCCCGGGAGTACGGCGAAAAGATTGACCGCGCGGTGGCAGAAACCGACGGCCTGGGCATCCTGTATGAGGGCAGCCCCATCCAGGCGCTCTTTTTCTCCTCCGCCCCGGGGAAAACGGTGGACGCGGTGGAGGTGTGGGGCAACCCGGTGGCCTATCTGAAGAGCGTGGACAGCCCCGAGGGGGAGGAGGTACCCAACTACCGCACCCAGGTGGTCCTGGGGGCGGAGGAGGTGAAGTCCCTCACGTTGGCCGCCTACCCCGGCGCCGACCTGTCCGGCGACCCGGGCCTGTGGTTTGGGGAGGCCAGCCGCAACGAGGGGGGCGGGGTAATCTCTATCCCTCTGGGGGGCGTCACCCTCACCGGGGGCCAGGTGCGCTCCCTGTTCTCCCTGCGCTCGGCCTGCTTCACCGTGGCCTGGGACGGCAGCCAGTTCACCTTTGACGTCACCGGCTACGGCCACGGGGTGGGCATGAGCCAGTACGGGGCCAACGCCATGGCAAAGACGGGCAGCACCTTTTCAGACATTCTCACCTGGTACTACACCGGCACGGAGGTGGGGGAGCTGTGGTAGGCGGGGGCCTTGCCCCCGCTCTTTTTTATCCTTCTGGTAAATTTTTTCAAAAAACCCTCCATTTAAAATATGAATAAATCTTGACAGAAAAGCGGATGGCCTTTACAATATCAGGTGGACGAATATGAAAAACCTGTGGGGATGTTTTTCAGTTGCCGCGGGGGAGGCAGGCAGCCCGCCTGTCCGGCCCCTTGCGGCCTTTTACTGCAAGCCTGTACCGGGACAAGCCCCGGCGGCAGGCGCCGCGGCGGTCCGCCGCGGTCACGAAAAAACATGGAGGTGTAACAAGACCCAATGAACCCAATCATAGCAGTTATCGGAATGGTCGCTGCACTGATCCTCGGCGCGCTGGGCGGCGCGGTCTTCGGCTGGAACCGGCGCAAGGCCACGGCGGAGCGGGAGATCAAGTCCGCCGAGGACGAGGCCACCCGCATTGTCAACGAGGCCTATAAGAGCGCCGAGAGCAAGAAGCGGGAAGCTCTGGTAGAGGCCAAGGAGGAGATCCTCAAGGCCAAGAACGAGCACGAGAAGGAGGTCAAGGACCGCCGCAGCGAGCTGCAGCGCCAGGAGAACCGCCTTCAGCAGAAGGAGGAGAACCTGGACCGCAAGATGGAGAACATCGAGCGGAAGGAGGAGCAGCTGTCCGGCAGGCTGGCCAAGCTGGACGCCACCCAGGCCGAGGCGGAGGCCCTGAAGCAGAAGCAGGTGGACGAGCTGGAGCGCATCTCCGGCTACACCGCCGAGGAGGCTAAAAACTACCTCCTCAAGCAGCTGGAGGAGGACGTCACCCACGAGTCGGCCATGAAGATCAAGGAGATTGAGGCCCGCTTCAAGGACGAGGCGGACACCCGCGCCCGGGAGATCATCTCCCTGGCCATCCAGCGCTGCGCCGCCGACCACGTGTCGGAGGCCACCGTGTCGGTGGTGCCCCTGCCCAACGACGACATGAAGGGCCGGATCATCGGCCGTGAGGGCCGGAACATCCGCACCCTGGAGACCCTCACCGGGGTGGACCTGATTATCGACGACACCCCCGAGGCCATCACCGTCTCCTGCTTCGACCCGGTGCGCCGGGAGATTGCCCGGCTGGCTCTGGAGAAGCTGATCCTGGACGGCCGCATCCACCCCGCCCGCATCGAGGAGATGGTGGAGAAAGCCAAGCGTGAGGTGGACATGGTCATCAAGTCGGAGGGCGAGCGCGCCATCTTCGAGACCAATGTCCACGGCCTGCACCCGGAGCTGGTGAAACTGCTGGGCCGGATGCGCTACCGCACCAGCTACGGCCAGAACGTGCTCAACCACTCCATCGAGGTATCCCACGTGGCCGGGCTGCTGGCCGCCGAGATCGGCGCCAATGTCACCGAGGCCAAGCGGGCCGGCCTGCTCCACGACCTGGGCAAGTCCATCGACCACGAGGTGGAGGGCTCCCACGTACAGATCGGCGTGGAGCTGGCCCGGAAGTACCGGGAGAGCGAGAACGTGATCCACGCCATTGAGGCCCACCACGGCGACGTGGAGGCCCGGACCATCGTGGCCTGTCTGGTTCAGGCCGCCGACGCCATCTCCGCCGCCCGGCCCGGCGCCCGGAAGGAGAACGTGGAGTACTACATCAAGCGGCTGGAGAAGCTGGAGGAGCTCACCTCCTCCTTCAACGGGGTGGACAAGGCCTACGCCATCCAGGCGGGGCGGGAGGTCCGCATCATGGTCAATCCCGAGGCCATCCCCGAGGACCGCATGGTGCTGCTGGCCCGGGAGATCGCCAAAAAGATCGAGGACGAGCTGGAGTATCCCGGCCAGATCAAGGTGAACCTGATCCGGGAGACAAAAGCGATAGAATACGCGAAATAAATCATACGCGCCGCCGTGGGCTTCACGGCGGCGCGTTTATAGTTCTTTATGCATAAAATCAGGTTCATACGCTGCATTTATCTTAGGCAAATATAATCATAACAATGCTGCTTACAAGGAAAACAGTACCAACAATGAACTCAATTAGACCGACTCGCTTCGCATACTGCTCGTCCTTGAAGCCTCTTTGATAATCTACCTCGAAACCGTTAATGAGATTGTATTTCCTTTGAAAATAAATGGAGTATCCAAACAGTAAAAACATCAAGCCCAATACAGCTGTAACAATTTTAAGAATAATCATATGAACACCTCCACTGATTTACTATGATTTATTTTAACATATCAAAATGTTTGCTGCAAGGGTGTCTGGTGAAATCGCCGTAGTTTTTACCGGCAGTGCTGATGTAAAAAAGGACCGCGCACTTTTTCCATTGCGCTTTTCCTATTCCTGTGATATGATATCCAGACACCAAGAAAAGGAATGGTAATTGATGGTCACCTTTGAAAGCCCCCAGTTTGAGGACCGCCAGTGGGTCCAGCCCCTGCTGGAAGCGGAGGGCAGCTTCGGCTGCGAATACAATTTCGCCAACATCTACCTGTGGAGCCGGGCTTATCCCCAGAAGATCGCCCGGGCGGGGGACAGGCTTCTGGTGCGCATTGAGGGCGCGCTGGGGCTGAGCTACCTGTATCCCGCCGGGAGCGGCCCCCTGGCCCCGGCGGTGGACCTGCTTGCCCAGGACGCCGCCGCCCAGGGCAAGCCCCTGACGCTGGTGTGCGTCACGCAGGAGCAGAAAACTGCCCTGGAGGAAACCTGCCCCGGCCGGTTCGCCTTTGAGGAGGACCGGGCTGGCTTCGACTACCTCTACGACATCAACCGTCTGGCCGACCTGCCGGGGAAAAAGCTCCACGCCAAGCGCAACCACATCCGCCGCTTTGACGACCAGTTCCCCGACTGGCTGCTGGAGGACATCACCCCCGCCAACGTCCCTGAGTGCGTGGAGCTGGAACGCCAGTGGGCCGCCATCCGCCAGGAAGAGGCGGGGGAGGACGTGGACACCGTGTCGGAGGAGACTGTGGCCGTCATCGAGGCGCTGTACCACATGGACAAGCTGGGGCTGGAGGGGGCCCTCATCCGGGCGGACGGAAGCCCCATCGCCTTCTCCCTGGGGGGCTTCATCACCCCCGAGGTCTTTGACGTGAATTTTGAGAAGTCCTTCGGCGACATACAGGGGGCCTATCCCGCCATCAACCGGGAGCTGGCCCGGATGATTCGGTCCCGCCACCCCCAGGTCAAGTGGTTCAACCGGGAGGACGACATGGGACTGGAGGGCCTGCGCCGGGCCAAGCTGTCCTACTACCCGGACAGCCTGGTGGCCAAGTACACGGCGCGGGCGGTCTGAACATGCATATTATCCACAAAATATTGCATAAAAATGAATAGATATTCTGCTTTTGTCCGTCAAAATGATGAAAACAGCAAATGCAAGGGGGTTTCATGGATTTCCCCTTGCATTTTTATTGCATAACGTTTATAATCGGCTTCACACAAGGGGACCGCTCTCCCTGTGTACCGCAAACTTTTATGGAGATGAATGAAAATGAAAACAATGAAGAAGCTTGGGGCCCTTCTGCTGGCCCTGACCATGGTGTTTGCCCTGGCCGCCTGCTCCAACCAGGGTGATACGCCTACCCCCACCGCCGAGCCCTCCGCGGCCGGCGAACCCAGCGCCGAGGTCACCCAGCCCGCCCAGGGCGGAGACGCCGCCTTCACCACCATCGAGGACGGCAAGCTGCTCATGGTGACCAACGCCGCCTTCCCTCCCTATGAGATGACCGACGACAACGGCAACATTATCGGCATCGACCCTGAGATCGCCAAGGCCATCGCCGACAAGCTGGGCCTGGAGCTGGTGATCGACGACATTGACTTTGACGCCGCCCTGATCTCCGTGCAGGAGAACCGCCACGACGTGATTCTGGCCGGTTTGACCTATCGTGAGGACCGGGACCTGCTGCTGGACTTCACCGACAGCTATGCCACCGGCTATCAGGTCATCATCGTCAACGAGGGCGACGACCGCATCGCGGGCACCAACGACGACCTTCAGCTGGTGGACGCCGGCGGCAATGTGCTGGAGGACATCCAGATCGGCGTGCAGCGGGGCACCACCGGCGAAAGCTTCTGCCAGGACGCCCACGGCGTGGAACACGTCACCTCCCTGGACAACGGCTCTGTGGCCGTTCAGGCGCTGATCAACAGCCAGGTGGACTGCGTGGTCATCGACAAGGGTCCTGCGGAGGAGTATGTGAAGGCCAACCCCGGCCTGCAGATCCTGGAGGCCGAGTACGTCATTGAGGACTACTGCGCCGCCGTGGACGAGGGCAACACCGCCCTGCTGGAGGCCATCAACGGCGCGCTCAACGAGCTGATCGCCGACGGCACCGTCCAGCGGATCATCGACAACTATATCAGCGCCGACTAACCGACATCGAGCCTCACAGAGGAGCGGCACAGGCCGCTCCTCTGTGCATTTAGAAAGAGGGGGACGCACATGGATTTGGCCCATTATTACGAGTTGTGGCGCAGTATGATATCGTCCGGCGGACTGGAATGGTGGCAGCTGTTTTTTGTCCGCTTCTACCAGGCGTTTTTGGAAAACAACCGCTGGCAGCAGTACCTGCGCGGGGTGGGCACCACCCTGTATGTCACCGCCATGGCGCTGTGCATCGGCGTGGTGCTGGGCGTTCTGGTGGCCGTGGTCCGAACCGCCCACGACCAGCAGCGGCCCGGACGGAAGAATTTCCTCCTGGGCGTGGTCAATTTCGTGTGCAAGGTGTACGTGACCCTCATCCGGGGCACTCCCATGATGGTCCAGATTCTCATTATGGGGCTGGTGGTGTTTTCCAGCAGCCGGAACTTTACCATGGTGGGCGCGCTGACCCTGGGCATCAACTCCGGGGCCTACGTGGCGGAGATCATCCGGGGCGGCTTGATGTCCCTGGACCCCGGCCAGATGGAGGCGGGGCGCTCCCTGGGCCTCAATTACATCCAGACCATGCGCTTTATCGTCATACCCCAGGCTTTCAAGGCCATTCTGCCCTCCCTGGGCAACGAGTTCATCGTGCTGCTCAAGGACACGTCCATGATCTCCGTGATCGGCGGCCAGGAACTTATCAAAGCCGCCCGGGACATCATCAACCGCACCTACGACGCCATGTTCCCCCTCATCGGCAGCGCCGTCATTTACCTGATTCTGGTCCTGATCTTCAGCTGGCTCCAGAGCATTCTGGAAAGGAGGCTGCGTCAAAGTGATCGACGTTAAACACCTTTCGAAATCCTTCGGGGATCACCTGGTACTGGACGACATCTCCGAGCACATCTCCCCGGGGGAGAAGGTGGTGGTCATCGGCCCCTCCGGCTCGGGCAAGTCCACTTTCCTGCGCTGCCTCAACCTGCTGGAGACCCCCACCTCCGGCTCCATCACCTTCCAGGGCCAGGAGATCACCGACCCCAAGGCGGACATTAACGCCATCCGCCGCCAGATGGGCATGGTGTTCCAACACTTCAACCTGTTCCCCAACATGACCATCCGCAAAAACATCACCCTGGCCCCGGTGCGCACCAAGCTGATGACCCAGGAGGAGGCCGACGCCGCCGCGACGGCCCTTTTGAGGCGGGTAAACCTGGAGGAAAAGGCGGACGCCTACCCCGCCCAGCTGTCCGGCGGGCAGAAGCAGCGCATCGCCATCGTCCGGGCCCTGGCCATGAAGCCCAAGCTGATGCTCTTTGACGAGCCCACCTCCGCCCTGGACCCCGAGATGGTGGGGGAGGTGCTTGCCGTGATGAAGGAGCTGGCCGAGGAGGGCATGACCATGGTGGTGGTCACCCATGAGATGGGCTTTGCCCGGGAGGTGGGCACAAGGGTGCTCTTCATGGATGAGGGGCACATCCTGGAGGAGAACGAGCCCCAGGCCTTTTTCGCCCACCCCAAGGAAGCGCGTACCATTGAATTTTTGTCAAAGGTTTTGTAGGGGCGAGCCCCTCCCCTGGGGCGGTGCGGCGTGTTTTGTAAAAACCGCCCGGATATTCCGGGCGGTTTTCGTACAATATTCCAGGTTGCAATCCCTGCCAGCTTTTGGTATGATGGGCTGAACGCGAAAGGAGGGAACAGGTATGCTGAAACCGCAGGCTTTGACCGCGCTTGTCTCTCAGCCTTACCCGTTCTATTTTCCGCTGTGAGGGCAGTCGCCGTTTTCGGTGATTGTCTCTTTTTTTGCGCCTGGGGAGCCCGTCCGCCCCAATACCAATGAAAAGGGAGAGAGAATATGAACAACCAAGAACCCATCCGCGACGCCCGCACCCTGGGCCTGCCCAAGATGCTCATCCTGGGCCTTCAGCATATGTTTGCCATGTTTGGGGCCACCGTGCTGGTGCCCATCCTGGTGAACAATTACGGCCTGCCCCTGTCCATCCAGACCACTCTGTTCTTTGCGGGCATCGGTACCCTGTTCTTCCACGTGTGCACCCGGCTGAAGGTGCCCGCCTTCCTGGGCTCCTCCTTTGCCTTCCTGGGGGGCTTTGAGGCGGTGTCCAAGCTGGACTCCGGCAAATACGCCGCCATGGAGGCGTCGGAAAAGCTGCAATACGCCTGCGGCGGCATCGTGGTGGCCGGCCTGCTGTACGTGGCGCTGGCCGGGATCATCAAGCTGGTGGGCGTGAAGAAGGTCATGCGCTTCCTGCCCCCGGTGGTCACCGGGCCCATCATCATCCTCATCGGGCTGAACCTGGCCCCCTCCGCGGTGAACAACGCCAAGACCTGCTGGTGGCTGGCCCTGGTGGCCATGGCCATCATCGTGGCCGCCAACATCTGGGGCAAGGGCATGATTAAAATCATCCCCATTCTGCTGGGCGTGGTGGGCTCCTACGTGGTGGCGGTCATCGCCAACGCCATGGGCGCCACGGCGTTGGACGCCGCCGGCGAGGTGGTTCCGCTGATCGACTTCTCCACCGTGGCCGCCTCCAGCCCCATCGGCCTCCAGCCCTTCTTCACCGACTTTGGCGGCTCCATTGCCAAGTTTGACCTCACCTCCATCCTGGTGATGGCCCCCATCGCCATCGCCGCCATGATGGAGCACATCGGCGACATGTCCGCCATCTCCGCCACCGTGGGGGAGAACTTCATCGAGGATCCCGGCCTCCACCGCACCCTCATCGGCGACGGCATCGCCACCTCCCTGTCCGCTATGCTCGGCGGCCCCGCCAACACCACCTACGGCGAGAACACCGGCGTGCTGGTGCTCTCCCGGGTGTACGACCCCAAGGTGATCCGGCTGGCGGCCATCTACGCCCTGGTGCTGTCCTTCAGCCCCATGTTCGCCGCCGTGGTCAACTCCATGCCCACAGCCATCGTGGGCGGGGTGTCCTTCATCCTCTACGGCATGATCTCCGCCATCGGTGTGCGCAACGTGGTGGAGAACCGGGTGGACTTCACCAACTCCCGCAACCTCATCATTGCCGCCGTCATCCTGGTGTGCGGCCTGGGGTTCACCGGCGGGCTGACCTTTGAGGTGCGGGGCACCCACATCACCCTCACCGCCCTGGCCATCGCCGCCATCGCGGGCATTGCCCTGAACGCCATCCTCCCCGGCAAGGATTACGAATTTGGCTCCGACGTGGCCGGCGGCCGCTCCGGCGATTTCGGGCGGTACTGAGACAGGCGCTGACCGCCCCGCAGACGGGCGGCGATCATGAAAAAAGCTGAACGGCGTGACCAGGGTCACGCCGTTCAGCTTTTTCAAAAGCCGCTTAAAAGGGGGATTTCAGCGGCCGCTCCGGCGCCTGCCCACGGCATGCGCCGCCGCATGCTTGAAGAAGGACAGCTCCTCCCTCCGTCGGTAGACCGCCAGGTACACCGCGTTTGGAACCGTTGCGCAGAGCAGGCACTTCAGTAAAAACCAGCCCAAGCCGCCGCCCAGCGCGCGGCACAGCAGCCACGTCAGCGCTCCGGCGGAGGCAGTGACGGCAAGGTGGGCGAAGTACCCTGTGAAATAGTGTTTTACGGACATCCGCAGGCCCCGGCGGCAGAGCACCAGGGGCTCGCACCAAAAGGGAAACGCCAGGGTGCTGATCAGCGTCCCGGCCATGATGCCCGCGGCGCCCCAGCACTGGGCCAGCAGCACGGAGACCACCAGATTCAAGACCGCCTCCAGGATGGATTTGTAGCGGTCATCCCAAAAGAGGCCCAGAACGCTTTTGGTGTTGTTCACAGGGGTTCGCATGCTGTTGACGTAAAAATTCAGGACGATCAGCAGCACCGCCGGCTTGGGCAGCAGGTAGCCGCGGCCCAGCCAAATGTCGATAAACGGGTCGTAAAGGCAGAACAGGCAGATGCTCATCCAGCCGAACAGCCACCCGGAGAAAAAATTCAGGCGGCGGAAGACCGTCTGCCTGCGCGCCTCCGGTTCCGTGGCGGTCAGGTTCCCCAGGGCGGGGGTGATGGCGTCGAAGAGCGCGCTGACCAGGATGTTGAGAAACCCCCGTATCATCATGTAGTTGGAGTAAAGTCCGGCGGCGGCCACCCCCACGAACTTGGAGATCAGCAGGTTGTCGGTGTTGAAAACCGCCACGGCGCCAATGCGGTGAAGGAGCATGGCCCGCACGTTGCGGCGGATCTCCCCCAGGATCTCCGGGGGCAGGGGGCGGACGTCCCTCTCCCGCAGGCAGGGGAAAAGGCGGTCCGCTTTCACGGTGATGGCGATGCTTTGGACCACCGTGGCGGCGATGGAGAGGCAGAGGTAGTACAGGTAATTCCGGGTGAAAAACAGCGTGATGATCTGGGCCGCGGTGGCGGCCAGCGACACAGCGGCGCGGATGGAGGTCTCGACATATTTTTTCTGATGGACAAAGAGCAGAGTGGATTTGTGGGAAAAAAAGTAGGAGATGCCGGCGTTGGCCAGGTTCAGCACATAGATCAGCGGGATATGGGGGATGTCTTTCGGCATCTCCTTGACAAAGAAGCTGAGAAACGGGAGCAGGGACAGGCCCAGCGCCAAAACCACCAGGCCGACGGCCCGGTAAACCCGCCGGTACAGCCGGATCAGGGACTTCACAAGCTCGGTATCCCCCTGGGCCACCGGACGGTAGAGGCTGTACGTGATGGAGACGCTGAATCCCAGCTCCGCCAGGGAGAGCATGGAGAGCACGTCGGTGAAAAGCCCGTTCAGCCCCAGGTATTCCCGGCCCAGCAGGAGGACGAACACCCGGCGGGAGATAAACTTCAGCACAGCCAGCAGAAGCTCCCCCGCCACGGCGTATTTGATGTTTTTCGCGATGTGCTCCGCCTTGTTCATCCGGCCCCGTCACTCCATCCCGTTCTTCCGCAGGGGCTTGATCAGCCGGTAGAGCGCGGCCAGCGCCCCAAAGACCGGCACACCGGCACAGAGGGCCAGCTCCGCCGCCATGCTTTTTTGATCCGGACAGAGGCGCCACGCGCTCCAGCTGAAGTGGCGGCGCGTATCATCCCGGAAGCGCCTCAAATAGTCCCCCGCGCTGCCGTCCACGCCGCTCTCCACGGCCTGCATGGACAGGCGGGCGGCGGTATCCAGCGCGATCTGCCGGAAGCAGGCCTCCGTCTCCGGAAAGGCTGCGGCGGCATCCGCGCAGATTCGGTCCAGAACGGAGAGGACCACGCAGCGCTTTTCTGTCACGCCGTTGTTGATCAGGCTGCCCTCCCGGTAGACATAGTGGTAGAGGGGGTCCGGCACGTAGGCAATGCGGTGGACCCGTTTCAAGGCCTGATAGAAAAACAGGAGGTCCTCGCAGCACAGTGCCTGCCGGTGAAAGGGGAGCTGCTTGGCCAGCTCCGCCGGAAAGAGCTTACCCCAGGCCGTCCAGAGAAAGGGGGAGCGCCGGGCCAGACAGCGGGCGGCCTCCGCCGGAGAAAAGACCTGGGCGGGACCGGCCTTCAGGCGCAGGCCGTGGTCCGCGCAGACGCTGATGTCCGCGCGGCCCTCCGTCAGCGACTGGTACAGCGCCTCCAGCAGCTGGGGCTCCACATAGTCGTCCGAGTCCACAAAGGAGATATAGGCCCCCGACGCCCGGCGGACCCCTTCGTTTCTGGCGTTGGAAAGCCCCAGGTTTTTTGGAAGGTGAACGACCTGAAACCGCCCGTCGCGGGCCGCCCAGGCGTCGCAGATCTGTCCGCTGCCGTCGGCAGAGCAGTCATCGATCACAAGGAACTCCGTCTGGGGGTAGGTCTGCGCCGCCAGGGAGGCCAGACACCGCTCCACGTACGCCTCCACATTGTATACCGGAACAATCACGCTGATCCGCGGCTGTTGCAGCTCCGTCACCGTCCTCCCCTCCTGTCTCTCTTCAGGCGGGTAAAAGCGGCCGCGGCGCACCAGAAGGCCGCCGCGCTGACATACAGCGTGAGAATCGAGACCCTGTCCTTGGCGCTGGGGCACAGAGCCAGCGCCCTCCAGCTGAAATGACGCCGGACGTTTGCCTGGAGCCGCTTCAGGTACGGAAGGGGCCGCCCTCCCCCGCCGCCGTTTTTGACCGTGAGCATGGCCATGCTCCGGTCCGCCTCCAGGGCCAGCCGCCGGAAATCCTCCGCCGCCTCCGGAAAATTCGCGGCGGCGTCCCAGCACACAGCGTCGTGGGCGGAGAGCGCCGTGCACTTCCGTTCGTCCATGCCGCTCTGAACCTGGCTGCCCTCTCTGTGGGTATAGTGGTAGAGGACGTCCGGCAGATAGCTGACCCGCCGGGCCCGCTTGAGGACCGAGTAGAGGAACAGCAGGTCCTCGCTGTAGAAGACAGACTCGTCAAAGGGACACTGCCGCACCAGCTCTCCCCGATAGAGCTTTCCCCAGGGCACATGGTTGAAGGGAAAGCCCTGGGCCAGACAGCGAACGGCCTCGGGCCGGGAGTAGACGGCGGCGGGGCCGCGCCGCAGGGTGATGCCGTCGGCGGCGCAGGCGCTGACCTCCGCCCCCGTCTCCTCCAGACAGCGGTACAGCCGCTCCAGCAGGTCCGGCTCCACGCGGTCGTCGGCATCCACGAAGGAGAGGAATGCGCCCCGGGCCCAGCGGATGCCCCTGTTCCTGGCGGCGGAGGGGCCCCGGTTTTCCTGGAAATGGGCGGCCCGCACCCGGGCGTCCCGGGCGGCATAGGCGTCGCAGAGCAGCCCGCTGCCGTCCGTGGAGGCGTCGTCCACTAAAATAATTTCCATGCTGGGCCAGGTCTGGGCCAGAAGCGAGCTGAGGCATCCCTCCAGATACCCCTCCACGTTATACACCGGCACAATCACGCTGATCAAGGGCTTTTCCATACCGGCCTCCTCACTCTGCGGCCTGCCTGTAGCATTCCGCCAGCGCCTCGTGGGTTCTGCGGATGCTGAACACCTCCTGGGCCCGCTTTCTGTTGCTGGCGGACATGCGGGCCAGGGCTTCCCCATCGCTGCTGCACCGCAGCAGGGCCTCCGCCAGGGCGGGGATGTCGCCGGGCTCTACCAGAATGCCGTTCTCCGCCCCCACCACTTCTGGAATTGCGCCCACGGTGGTGCTGATGATGGCCTTGCCCGCCGCCATTGCCTCTAAAATGGCCATGGGCAGCCCCTCGTGATAGGAGGGCAGAACCACTGTGGCCGCGTCCCGCAGCCGGCGCAGCTTCTCCGTCCCGTCAATCCAGCCGGGCACCTCGATATTCCCCTCCAGCCCTTTCTCCCGCACCAGAGCCCGGACCTGCTCCACCTCGCCGTCCCCGGCCAGACAGAGCTTCAGCGTGGGATTGCGCCGGAGGGCCAGCTCCGCCGCGGCGATCAGGTCATAGCTTCCCTTCCGCCGCCCCAGCCGGCCCAGCATCAAAAAAGAGCAGCGGTGCTCCGCCGGGTTGGAAACCGCCGGCTGGAGCTTCGCCGGGTCCACCCCGTTGTAGAGCGTCCGGCAGGCCTGCATGGGGAAACGGCGCTCCAGCTCCCGCCTCCAGCCGTCGGACAGGGCCAGCACAAGATCCGCCCGGCGGAAAAAGCCGTCCACAATCCGCTTTTTTCGGGGAGCCAGGCCATCATAAAAGCGCAGATACTCCGCGCCGTGGACATGGACCACCGCCCGCTTTCCGGCCCGCTTCACCGCCCGCAGGTAAAAGTTCTTGCGGAAGGTGCTTCCCCGCTCCGCTGTGTGAATGTGGAAGAGGTCGTATTTTCGGTAACAGGTCAAAAAACGCAAATATCCCCAGAGGGAGTACAGCAGCCGGACAGGCAGGCTGCCGTCTACGTAAGAGGGGAAGCTGTCAATTTCAAACTCCTGGCCCAGGTATGGGCTCTCCCGGATTCCCCGGATGACCTCGGCCATCCCGCCCCGGGCGAGGGTTTCGCTGGGACCAATCTCCAAAATCTTCATAGGGTCCTCCTGTCTACAGGGAGCGGATGCAGCGGTCCAGGGAGGCCAGGAACACCTCCGTGTTGGAGCGGAACGGCTCAAAGCTCTGCTCCCGGAGGTCCAGCAGGGCCTGGGGCAGCAGCTCCACGTCCGGGCAGGCGCGGATGAGCTTGAGCTGGTGAAGCCGCTGTGTCAGCTCCAGCTGGTGGTCGTCCACATGCTCCCCATACCGGGCCAGGCGGGGGACCACGATGGTCTTCTTTCCACGCTTCACCGCGTCCACCATGGTGCCCGCGCCGCCGTGGGTGATGAGGATGCCGCAGGCCGCCATCAGCTCCTGGAAGTGCTCCTGCCGGCAAAAGGCCTGATGGCGGCAGCTGGGGACATATTTGCCGGTCCCCGTCTGAATGAACACCTCTTCTTGGATGAGGCCCGCCCGGATCATCTGATCCACCTTTTGAATCAGGCGGTCAAAGGGGAATTTTTGGGACCCGACTGTTACAAATATCATGCCGCCACCTCAATAGACGCCGCCCACGCACACCGCCTTGGGGTAGAAGGCCAGCAGCTCCCGCCACTGGACATAGAAGCGGTCCGCGAAGGGGTAGAGGAGCTTCCCCGTCAAGGTGGGCGTCTTGACCTTGGCGTAGGATTCAATAAACACCAGCTTCTTTCCAAACAGCTTGCACAGCAGGCAGAGGGGCACGGTGGCCAGCACGCCGGTACAGACCACCACGTCCGGCCGCTCCGCCAGGTAAATGCCCAGGGAGCGAAAGGCGTTGACGATCAGCCTGGGGAGGCAGGACCATTCGCGGCGGTTGACCTGGAGGAGGTAGTGGCGCCGCATGTCCCCCGCGGCTGCCGGATAGGCGGTCCGTTCTGTGACCAAAAAGCTGTCGTAACGGTCCATCAGAGGGCGCAGCATCATCAGCTCCGACAGGTGCCCGCCGGAGGACGCCGCAAAGCAGATGCGCGGTGTTCCGCCGCTCATGCAGATTCACCTCCTCGCATTCAGACCGCCCCGCGGGACCCGTGCCCCGCCTCGGCGCTCCACTGGGCGCAGCGCCGCTCCAGCGCGGCCTCCGCCTGGGCGTCAAACCGGCAGGCCATGGGGACCAGGGCGCAGGCCGTCATGGTGTAGGGGTAATAGATGGCGTTGTCCGTGGCGTAGAGGACCAGGCAGTAGACGCAGATGCCCAGGAAGAGGCAGCCTGCGTCCTTCCCTACCCGGCGGAACCAGTAGCTCAGCCGGGCGGGCAGCCAGCCCCAGAGCCAGACCCAGTATCCCACAAAGCCGATGTTCAGGTACATGCGGAGAAAATCGTTGTGAATCTGCGTCTGGGTGCGCAGGGGGGTTGGGGACACCATGCCTGAGAACCACTCCACCATGCGCTCAAAGCCCGTTCCCAGGCCCATATAGGTAAAGCTGATGTCGTAGTAGGGCTCCACGTTGGCGAACAGCGCAGCCCGGCCCTTGGTGTCCAGCCCCCAATGGGTTTCCAGATATTCAAAAAGGCCGTAGCGGATGCCCGTAATGTAGAGGAAGCTGACCACCATCATCGCCGCGGCCACGCACAGCGCGGTCTGCTTGGCGGCCTTGTCCGGCAGCAGCCGCAGAACAAAGGCCGCCGCAAGCCCCAGGGCCAGGGCGGGAAAGGCAATTCGCTTCAGTCCGGCCAGGGCGAAGAAGGAGATCAGGACCAGCCAGAGCACGGGGCGGGGAGACGTTTTCCAATGCAGCAGCAGATAGAGCAGGAAGGGGCCAAAGGCAAAGGTGAGATCATGGGTCTCCAGCTGCATCATCAAGGGGCCGGTCTCCCGGCTGAAGGTGATCAGAAGCGTGTAGAATTCCTGCAAAAACGGGGCCAGTCCCCCGGTATAGATTACCACCAGGACGCTGAGGAAATTGGCCGCGCACATGGACCCCAGGCAGTACCAGATGCCCCGGCCGCCAAAAAGGTACAGGGTGGCCGCGGCCACCAGAACCGACAGCAGCTGGGGGAGGATCATGGAGACGCCGTTTAAGACGGCGGAGCTGTCCGCCCGCGTGCTCACCCAGATCACCGAGGAGAAGACCAGCGGAATCAGATAGGGCAGCGCCTGGACCGCCCCGTGGCGGGTCAGGACCATCAGGCGGTCCAGGCGCACCGTGGCGATGAAGTTCAGCAGCGCCAGAAATACAATGGCCAGCGCACAGGGGTTTTTCAGGCTCAGCTCCACGCCGCCCACGGAAAAGTAAGTATCCTGGAAGAAAAACATACCGGTGGCCAGAATCAGATAAATGGCGGAAGACAAATCACATCACCCCTTGCCAATCGGCGTCCTCAGCTGATGCCGGACGGGACCGCTGCCGCGGCGCTGGCGGCTCCCACCCGCTTGATGGCGGTGGAGAGCAGCTCCCGGATATAGCAGCACTGCTCCGCGCCTGCCTGCGCGTAGCCGCTTTGCAGCTCCAGCAGATATCCCCGCTCCTGGGACTTCTGCTCCAGGGCGACGCTGATCTGGAACAGCGCCGCCTCCGCCAGCCCGGGCTCCAGGGACTCCGCGAAGACCAGATACTGCCCCGCTCCGTTGTTGCCCACAAACATCTTGTCGGAGGGCGGGAAGATGGAGGTGAGCATTCCGGCGAAGTCCTCCAGCATCTGATCTCCGGCCTCACGGCCCAGCCGGGCGTTTTCCGCCTGAAGGTTGGCCAGCTTGCATACAACGCAGGTAAAGCTCTCGGGCAGCGGGCGCCCCTCCCGAGAGGCGATGAACTGGTCGCATTTCGCCCGGTTGGGCAGGCCGTCCACCTTGTTTGTGAAGGCGTAGTACTCGATGAAGTCCTCGATTCTGCCGAAGAGCGCCGCCCCGGCGCAGCCCAGCGCACCGAAGATCACCACCACCAGGATGGTGAAGACCGCGATGGGGAACCGCTCCGTGACCCGGACGCTGGAGAGCATCATGATGTTCTGCGCGCCCAGGTACTCGTTATACTCGTCGTTGGTCTCGTAGTAGATGGTCTGGAGGGCGTTGATCTCCTCCGCCAGGCGGGCGATCTCCGCCTGCACCTTCTCCTGGGCCGCCTGCGGGGAGCTGGCGGGGGCGTTGGCGAACACGCTGAGGATGTAGTCGTTGTAGTCGCGGTCAATGACGTTGTGCTCATAGAGGGTTCGGTCCTCAATGTACCTGCGCAGCAGGACGTCATACTCCGCGGTTCGGTCCACCGGCTCCCAGTTTCCGTCCTCGTCCTTGTTCCAGTCGTCGTAGACGTCGGGCAGGACGTTGTTTTGGAGAACATCGCCCACGTTTTCCCCCTCGTCGTTGACGACGGGGACGCTGAACTCTCCGATGGCGTCCTCGTACGCGCCGATGATGCCCAGAATCCGCTCGAGTTCAAAGGACACCGCGCTGTTGGAGATTGCCAGGTTGTTGTTCCGGTTTTCATACTTTTCCAGAAGCAGGTCCCGGTCCTTGGTGACCCTGCCGGCCAGGATCTCGGAGAAGAGCTGGCCGACCTCCACGTCCCGGATGAGCTCGAACTCATCCTTCAGGTCCTGGAAGCTGTATCCCGTCCGGCTGGAGCGGAATTCACCGTTCCACTGGACCTTGTCGGAGAGGTGCTCCACAATGTTGGTGAGGGTGTCGTCCATCACCTCCGCCATCTCCAGGTAATCATAGCCCTTGCCGGTGATGTCGCTGACCGGGTTGGCGGCCAGCGAGGTGTTGACGTGGCTTTTGCCGTAGTAGCTGGCGTACTCCTGCAAAATCTGGTTCAGCACCATGCGGGGGTATTCCTTGCCGTTGCTGACGCCGCAGTTGAAGGACACCACGTAGCGGGTGGGGTTCAGCTCGTAATCCAGCTCCCCGTTGTCCAGCCTGGACTGCTGCACCAGCAGGTCCTCCTCCGTGATGATTGGCTCCACATGGATGTTCATGCGGATGTCGTCGGCAGTGATCTCTGTGTAGTCGATGTCCAGCTTTTTCATGGCCTGGGCCACCAGATTGGTGGCGTAGAGTTCCGAGGTGTCGATCTCCTTCCCGTCCGGGGAATAGCCCTCCTCGGCCCGGGCGCCGGTGTACTCGATCACCGTGACGGCGGTATACTGCTGAATATAGAGCTGGGCAACCAGGAAAAAGGCGATGCCCGCCAGCACCGACACACTGGCGATGACGGCGCGGTACTTCTTCAGATAGCGAAACACGTCCAGTTCTTTCATACTGAGGCCTCCTCCCTGCGCTGTTGTTTCCGCCGTCCCTCCCGTTCGGCGGCGCGGCCGCTGCGGTATTCCCGCCAGAAGGGGGCCAGGACGGCGTGCCCGCCCAGGACGGCGACAAACAGGACGGTGAGCAGGAGGGCTTTCAGGACGATCCCCGGGATGGCCGGGCCGGTAAAGCTGACCTGAATGTAGCCGTCCCGCTTTTCCTTGACATAGGTGCTGCAAAGCTCCCGGCTCTGGGCGGACAGGCTCAAAAGCTCGGCCTTCAGCGCATCAATCTGCTGGTCGGCCTGGGCGTAGACGGAGGCGGCGGCGCGGGAGCCGCCGATCTGCCCGGAGGCGTACGTGTTGTGCTCCATCTCCTCCACCAGTCTTGTGGCGAATTCCAGGTGCTCCTTGGCCTCGTCCGCGAAGTAGTCCACCCCCACCTTGGTTTTGGACATGTAGAACTCCTTGTCGGCGTCGTAGGTGGGGATCAGCACAAAGCGGGTCATGTAGGCGTTATACATGTTGATGGCCTCGATCCGCACGTCGTGGGAGGCCATCTCCTTGCGCTTGGAGACGTCCAGCCGGCGGTTGGCGTACTGCATCCGGGACTGGAAGGTGGTCCGATTGCCGGCCAGGCCGTTTTCCAGGACAAACGCCTCATACCGCTCCAGCTCAATGTCAATGAAATTGCTGATTTTCTGGGACAGGGAGGAGAAAGTCTCCCCGTTTTCCTGGGCCCGGAAGCTGCTGCTCTCGGCGCTGTAGCTGGGGAGGTAGTTGCGCAGCTTGTTCGCCTGCATCTCCAGGTAGTCTTTCACGTCCAGGTACTCCATGCCCTCCAGTTTTTCAAAGGACAGGTCCAAAATACTGTCGTTCTCCGCGTAGTTCTGCACAAAGTTTTCCCAATACACGTCTGCCAGAAGGTTCAGCACTGTTTTCGGGTCTGTGCGGTACAGGGAGATCCGTTCGGAGCAGTGGACATGGTACTCCGTGGAGATTTTCAGGTCCGACTCCTGGCTGACGTCCAGCTTCTCCGCGTCCAGGGGGGTGGAGATGCTCAGGCAGGCGGACAGCTGCTCCGGGCTGAGGGCCAGGCCGCCCCGCTGGATTACCTGCTCCAAAATATCGTCGGAGAGAATGTTGGATTCGTTGAACCGGGTGACGTTGGGATTCTGGCCCCGGGCCGCCTCCTCATAGCTGAACACCATCAGCATATTGGGGGACCAGATGTCGGCGGCCAGCTGCGCGGCCAGGCAGACCGCGAAGAACAGCGCACCAAGCGCGGCCATACTCCGCCGCCGGCCCGCCGTGCGCCCCAGCGCCCCCCGGACCCCCAGGACCGGGAGCTTTGCCTTCACGATCAGGAAGCGCCGTATGAGCGCCGCGTACAGGACAGCCAGACACAGCGCCAGCACGGGAAGAATCGCGCATACAAAGATCATGCCGTTATTACCCCTTTTACTAGTTATTGGCCGCGATTTGTCTCCTGACGGCCATTGATGTCGATGACCGCCAGCTCGGGCCGGTTGTTCACGCGGGGCAGGCCGTTGTGCCCGCCCATGCCGCGGGAGACAAAGATTGTGCCGTTGGGGAGCTGGTACATCCCACCGCTGTATTTCGGGAAAAAGCCTGTGTCCCCGTGATAGAGCCCGCCCACCACCGGCAGGCGGAACTGCCCGCCGTGGTAGTGGCCGCAGATGCCCAGGTCCACCGCCCCGTCCGCCAGCGCCTCGTAATAGAGGCTGGGATAGTGGGCGATCAGCAGCTTGAACGCGCCGCTTTTTTCGTATTCCTCGAAAAATGAGGCGCCGTACTCCTCATAGCCCTCTGTGGATGTGGTCAGCCCGCCGATCAGGAGGGGCGTCCTGTTTACCGTCACCTCCTCCGCCCGGTTCACCAGGACGTGGACGCCCAGGTCGAGAAGCTGGCCCTCAAGGGGACTTCCCTTTTCGTACATGAGATTGCTCTCGTGATTGCCCGGGCTGTAGTAGACGGGGGCGATTTCCAGCAGCCTGCCGCACAGGGACAGGATCACGTCCAAATTGCCGTCGTCCGCGTTGACCATATCGCCGGCGATGGCGATCAGGTCCGGCTTCAGCGCCGCAATCCGCTCCACCAGCTCCGCGTTCCCGGGGCCGAACTCCCGGTTGTGCAGGTCGGACAGAACGACGACGCGGATATTCTCCCCGCCCACCACTTTTGGAGAATACAGGTGATGGAAGGTCACCTCCAGCTTCTCCGAAAAGAGATACCATCCGCCAAGGGCCAGCACGGCGGCCGCGAGAAGGCCGCACAGAAGAATTCGCCCCAGCCTTCTGGGGCGGGCCGCCTGGACTGTACGTTTTTGCATATTGAAACCTCCTGTTTGCTCCGCTCTCTACATGCCCTCCCTGCGGAGAACGGCCCTTCCCGTCTGAAAAATCAGCTTCCAGTCCAAGCCCCAGCTCTGCTCCCGTATGTAGCGCAGGTCCAGCTCCACCCAGGCGTCGAAGCTCAGGCTGTTGCGGTTGGGGCTCACCTGCCAGAAGCAGGTGAGTCCGGGGGTGACCGCCAGCCGCTGCATCTGGTAGCTGGTGTATTCCGCAACCTCTCTGAACAGCGGGGGCCGGGGCCCCACAATAGACATGTCTCCCTTCAGAATGTTCACCAGCTGGGGCAGCTCGTCCAGGCCCGTGGAGCGCAGGAACCGCCCCAGGCGGGTGATTCTCGGGTCGTTCTGAATCTTGAACGCTGGCCCGGCCATCTCGTTGTAGGGCAGCAGCGCCTCCAGGCGCTTTTCCGCGTCCACGCACATGGTGCGGAATTTGTAGAGGCGAAACGCCCTCCCGTTCTGGCCGCACCGAATCTGGGAGAAGATCGGGCCGCCGCCGCGGTCGTCCAGCACCACCGCCAGGGCAATCAGCAGCATCAGCGGGGAGAGCAGGACCAGAGCCATCGCGGACAGCAGAACGTCCTGAACCCGCTTGACGCGCAGGTATCCGCGTTTTTTTCCCGTCAGGGCGCAGGCGGGAGGCCGGCTCTGTTCAGATGACGCCCCCTCCGCCGCCTTTTCCAAGTCCCTGGTCTCCATCTCATCCCCCCTGACCGGCGGCGGTGGAAAACTGTCCGCGTCTCCCCCGTCCGCTGTTTATTTCTCATAGAGGCGGCTCGAATTTCTGTCTGTCGGAATAGTACCACTCCAAAAATACATCGTACATCTCCTCCCCCCGCCGGCGGGCGCGAACCGCCTCCTGCTGGTCGGCATAGGAGCCCAGGTAGTAGTTTTTTCCCCGAAAACCGATCTGGGCGACCCACAGCCCCCGCCGCCAGTCCCAGTACACGCCGGTATACCCGCTGGAGTTGGCGGCGCAGAGCTTGCCGCGCCTGGCCTCCAGCATGGTCACCGAGGTGCCCTCCACCAGTTTTAAGTTATCCCGGTGGATTTCAGCCTGGAGGCAGCCGCAGCTCTTGGTTTTGCCGGTCTGGAGCAGCGTCTGGCCGACCACAGTCTCGTTTCCGCAGTCGCACAGGCACCGCCACCGGTGCATTCCGGCCCGTTTTCCGGCGTAAGCCGTCACGGTCAGCCGCCCGAACCGTTTCCCAATATAGTCCTTTCGCGGCGGGCGGCCAAGGCAGCCGCAGCTCTTTCGGTATCCGGCGGTCAGCTGGTGCAGGGGGGCGCAGACCTGGCCGCCGCAGTCGCACCCGCACCGCCAGACCACGGAGCCGTTGGAGGTCTGTCCGGTGGGCTCGATGGCGGTGAGCAGTCCAAAGCGCATCCCGGTGATATCCCGCTGTCCCGGCCTGACCCTTGTGCGGCAGCCGCAGTCGGTGACCGTCCCGCGCTGCAAACAGCGGGTGTCCAGCCGGATCTCACCGCCGCAGTCGCAGCGGCAGACCCAGACCATGTAGCCGTTTTTTCGCTGGTCTGTCGGGGCCGTTACGGTGAGCCTTCCCACCTGCCAACCCACCCGGATCTGAGGCCGCGGCCCGCCGCGGCGGGCCGGCGTCTTGTGTGCGCAGGCTGTTGACATAGGCCTGCCCCCCTTTATTTACCAAAAGGTGTACTTTTTTGTAAAGGGGGCTCAGGCGTGAAAAGTTCCGGGAGAGGTATTGAAAACCGATGTGTTTTGTGGTATTCTATATACGGATGAAAAAGGATGGGTTTCTGCAAAAAGGTACAGATTCTTGTTACAAAAAAGTACACATTTCCGCAAAAAATATGGTGCGAAACGGTTTGGTTTCAAGGGGCCGGCGGGCGCAAAAAATCACCCCCACGCAGATTGCTCCAATCTGCGTGGGGGTGATTTGACGATGAAATGGCGGAAGACGCGCCGCCAGGATCATTCGCACAGGTCGAGAATGATGTGGGTGAACAGCTTGGCGGACAGCATCAGGTCGCTGACTCGAACCCGCTCATCCGCGCCGTGGAGGTGGGTGTCAAACCCGGGCAGGGTGCAGCCGAAGGCCACGCCGCCGGGGATGTCGTGGACGTAGGTGCCGCCGCCGGTGGACAGGCACTCCCCCTTGAGGCCGGTGTACTCCTCGTACCGCTTGAGCAGGGTGCGGATAAAGGGGCTGTCCGCGGGGACGTGGTGGGGCGCGCCCTGCTCCCCCTCAAAGGTGAAGCCCCGGCCCTCGAAGGCGGCCCGGGCCACCTCCAGGCAGTTCTCCGGGGTGGCGCACAGGGGGGCGCGGCTGTCGAAGCGGCCCTCCAGCCCGGTCTCGGTGACCTCCAGCAGGGAGAAGGTCACGGTGAGGGGCCCGGCGATGGGCTCCTCCTGGGCGATGCCCAGGGCCCGGCCCAGGTAGTCCCCGTG
>ERZ808028.805-NODE-805-length-22513-cov-5.722188_pt1 | contig 22513 bp, 23 predicted proteins | sample MGYA00380184_ERZ808028 | MGnify/ENA primary metagenome ERZ808028 (study PRJEB31490, sample SAMN06133397) | mouse gut metagenome | isolation source: J8_1 | host: mice | place: China: Chengdu | collected 2015-05 ...
TACTGTTGAAGATGATTACCGCATCGAATACTTTGATGCTCACTTTAGAGAGATGTTGAATGCGATTGAAATTGATGGTGTCGATTTAATGGGTTATACATCTTGGGGCTGTATTGATATTGTCAGCGAATCAACTAAACAAATGTCTAAACGTTACGGATTCATTTACGTTGATGCAAATGATGACGGAGAAGGAACATATCAACGCTATAAAAAGAAATCATTTGACTGGTATAAAAATGTCATTAAAACAAACGGCGCTTGCCTATTTGAAGAAGAATAAAATTAAGAAAGATATTTTGCGACTGACTGCAAAATATCTTTTTTACAAGATATGACATTTATCTATTAAAAAAGATAAATAATCTATTTATTTTTAACCGTTAGTAGACATATAAAATGAATGAGAGTATAATTTTTAATGGTTAAACTTTTGTAACACTATTCATGAAAGGGGAGAAAAAGTGTGAAAACAAAGTACAGTTATACACCTTTAAGCATCATTGCAGTGGTTACTAATGCGATTTTGTTTATGGGGTGTTTTATGATTTATTCACCTATCAACAGATTGTATAGAGTTGCCAGCTCAAATGATTATTCATCTATGATGGGTTCAGTTATGGGATCAGTCAATTCCGTTGCTACAGGTTCTAAATTATTAGCCTTTGGTAGTCTTGCCACAATTGTTATGGCTGTTTTTCTTATCGTTTACTACATCTATGAAGAAAGAAAAACAATTATTGCTATTGAATTTGGAATCAATATCGTTGAAACCTTATTGATTTTCAGTGTCGCTAACTCAGCTATAAGCATGGTTTCAAATTTATTTTATTCATTGGATATTATCACCGGTTCAGTGGTAGGCATCTTTAAATTGTTATTATTTTTAAGTCTACTAGGCTTTATCGCACATTTAATTATACTCTTACAATTACTAGGGCACGTATATGTTCCGGCTTTGGCAGCATATATGCCAACACGCACAAATAACCTTATGGAAAATGCGAATGCCAAAACTAATGACAGTCAAATTGAACCCGAAGCAACTAATCCAATCCAAACTTCTGAGAAACAAGAAGAAGCTGAGGTAAAGGAAGAGGATGTTTCTGGCGAAGTTCTTAAAGAAACAAAAACAAAACAAGACAAAATAGTTGAAATCGTTGAAGAAACACTTGCTGTGATTTCAGCATCTGAAGAAACAAAAGAAACTTCAGATGGGGAAGGAGTTGAATAAAATGAAAAAAACTTATCCATTTAAACCCCTTGCTGTCTTAATAAGTACTTTTGATGTCATGATGTTTATCGGTTCATTATGTTTGTGCACAATATCAATTGATACTTTCCTTGGTAGTCAGCTTGTATTTGGCTTACTTATTTTGATGTCAGGTGTTTTAGGTAGTTTATGCTCTGCTAGCTTGACTTACTATTACAATGCTCAAAAAGAAAAATGTATAGGTATCTTAGCTTGTGCTATTGCCAATACCGTTATACCTTTACTTTTTATCTATTTAGTTTTCTACGGTTCCTCATTAGGAGGTATGTTTAAGTTTGTAACATTCTTAACACTGTTATTAGCCGGTGCTTGTATCTTTGCTTTACTGCGTTTAGATGATAAAATTCAAACTAACATTTTAGATGCTTATTTACCACAAGGCAAAACAAAAAGCAAGACAACTTTCCAAGTTGTATCCGGTGATTCAAATGCAACATCAGAAAGCAATAAGACAGTTCCGCTTGTCATTACTAAGGATAGTATCAAAAAATTCATCAGTAGTAAAAACGGTAAAATCATGACGGCTTCTATCGTAGTGCTTCTCATCTTATTTGGCGGATATAAAATTTGGGACACTTTCTTTAATCGAACAGTCATTGACCCATTTGAAGATATGACGCTTGAATTCAGTGGCTATGACGGTTCAGGGAATGCTTATATTGAAGATTATCCTGATATTGATTATGATATTACAAATGATAAAATGGCGGCTTTCATTTATGATATTGATTATGAAATTGAGAACGACGGTGAACTCTCTAATGGTGATAAAGTTGTCGTTAAAGCTATCTACTCCAAAGAAACAGCTAAAAGTGCCAAAGTTGATTTAGAAACAGAAAGCAAAGAATTTGAAGTTGAAGGATTAACGGTACTATACAAAAGTGTAGATGAAATTGATGAAGATTTATATGAAGAAGCTTTTGAATTTATGATGGAGGAAGTATCTGATGAAGTTGATGCCTCCGCTTTCTATAAAAGCTATTATCTATGTCAACCGGATCTTGAGCCATACTTCCAAGACAATTACTTGATTTTTGTCTTTACAAGACCTTATCAAACATACGATTATCAAGCTAAGAAAGACGTTATTAAAACAAGATATATCAGCTACTATGTTGAGTTTGATTCAAGTTTTGACAGTGACAAGTCTTTCGCTTTCAGCAAATCACTTCATAAACCTGATAGTTGGGAATATATTTATGATGAGAAAGATGTTGATGAAGCTGTTAAATATGCTTATACCACTTATTCAAGAGCCAACATCGAAGAAATCAATTTTGTTGACTAATTGATATAACGAAAAACAGACTATGTAAAAAATGATATGTACCCTCTTTACTAGACAAACCAATAAGGAGGGTATTTTTGTTTTGAATTAAAATTAGAGTGCGTAAAGCCAATTTTAATATTGAGTTTTTACATAATAGCCTTGTATTTTATACATAATTCTGTCGTAATAATATACACGAAAGGAGTTGTATAGTATGCCACAAATTAGCCCAATTACAGACCTCAGAAATACTACTGAGATTTCCGAACTTTGCCACGCAAAACGCGAACCGCTTTTTATTACAAAGAATGGCTACGGCGATTTAGTGATTATGAGTATTGAAACATATGAGGAAATGATAGAAACAGCTAGGACCGATGCGGCAATCAGTGAATCTGAAAAGGAATATGCTACCAACGGTATTCTACTAGACGCCAAAGAAGCTCTTTCTTCTTTACGGAGAAAACACTTTGGATAAATATGTTGTAAATCTCTATACACGCGCTAGATTTAGATGATATTTATACTTATATTGGCGGAAATTACCGTCAATTATTTGTCAAAAATTATTGTATTATTTACCGTTTGATGAAGAAAAATTAAGAGGTACATATCGTTACAGTACGATATATGCCTAGCAATTTCTAAAATTGAATAAAGTATAACAAGAAAGACTGTCTGAAATAGGCAGTTTTTTGTTGAAAAGAAAAAAGAGGATTGTTTTCTTGCTATCCATTTTAACCCATGAACAGTTATAAAATAAAGATGAAGAACATTACCCATGTCCTTCATCTAAACCATTTGTTACTTATCCTTCTTCATTTCAGAGTATGCCTTGAAAATACTTGTAAACAGCCAAATAACCAAAACAATTGTAAACATTGCTATCCATGCGTCTTTTGATCTAGCCCCTTCATCGATTATATAGCTTGGGTTTAGCCAAGCATTAAATCGTACGCTAAGAAAAATAGCTGAAATTAACGCATTCATCATATAATAGATGACTTTCTTCATATCTACCACTCCGTTTCTTCTTCGTTAAAACCATTATATCATATATATTATACAAAATATATTCTCAATGAGTAATTTCACTCTTTTAGGCAATTAAGTAAAAAAGGTTATAACCATAAAGTAGGGTTATAACCTTTTAAGCACTATTTAAGAATTGCTGGCAGCAATTTTAACTTTACTGAATAATTGTGAAATCAGCTTACGAGTAGCCTCATCATATTTAAAGACTTCATCGTTTGGATTATCGGTTGATGGCATATAAGCGTTAATGCCTTCATAATCTCCGCCAATACCACCTAATTCTTCCATAACAACTAAGTTTGGAGATGTATAACCGACAAAGCTAGAGTTATCCATTGCCCCCTCATAACTTGAAACGTAATTGATAAATGCATGAGCTAATTCAGGGTTTTTCGCATTTTTCGGAATAACCATCGCATCACTCCAAATATTTGTTCCCGATAAAGGCATATAGAAGCCCATATTTTCATTCTCACTCATGACATAAGCAGCATCTCCGGAGTAAATTAAGCCTAAAGCCTTTCTTGATTGTGCCATATTGTCAATAATTTCGTCTGTCACAATTTCAGGCTCCATCGTTTGCACACACGCTACTAACCATTCATAAGCTGCTTGAAGCTCTTTTTCATCTGAGGTATTCATCGAGTAGCCCAAAGCCTTTAAAGCCATCATAAAGCTATCCCTTTCGGAATCATAAAGATAGATATCTCCTTTATATTTTTGATTAAGGAAAATATTATAGCCTTCTTCTTGTAAATCTTTTTCCGCTACTTTTGTCTTATCATAAACAATCCCCACGCTTCCCCAGAAATATGGAATGGAATATGTGTTGTTTGGATCATAAGGCATACCTAAAACCCCATCATACAAATCGTTCATACAAGTTAACTGAGTATCATCTAACGGTAATAATAAATCTTCTTGAATTAAACGCTCTATCATATAGTCGCTTGGAACTAAAACATCATAGGACTCACCATTAGCGACCTTAATATACATCTGTTCGTTGGAATCAAAGAAATCCATGACAACCTTACAGCCGGTTTCCTCTTCAAAATTCGCAATCAGATTTTCTCCTGTGTACTCGCCCCAATTGTAGACATGGAGCGTTTGCCCTTCAAACAGTCTAGTACCACTAGAAACATGGTTCATCGCAAAGCTCATCAGACCTATTGTAAGCACTGCTACTAATCCTGTTATCAAAAAGACTTTCGGACTTAATTGTTTGCCGACTTTAGCTTTCTTTTCTTTAACGATAGGTGCAATATTCATCACAATCAAAACAAGGGTAATCATAACAACAACCAATGTCGAAATGGCATTGATACTTGGGTTAACACGCTTACTCATCGTATAAACCATGATACTTAAATTCTTAACCCCGCCACCTGTGACAAAATAAGAAATAATAAAATCATCAAACGACATAGTGAAGGCAATCAATGCCCCCGATACTATTCCGGGCATAATTTGCGGAACTAAAACCTTTGTCAAAGCTTGCCAAGGGGTTGCCCCTAAATCCATCGCCGCATCAGCTAGATTAGGATCTAAAGAACGGATTTTAGGCATAACACTCAAAATTACATAGGGAATACAAAAGGCAATATGAGCCAACAACATCGTAAGATAGCCTCGCTCAACCTTAAAAGTAATAAATAACAACATTAACCCGATTGCCGTTACAATTTCCGGGTTCATAATCGGAAAATCATTAAGCTGTAATACAACTTTGCGAACGATTTTCTTAGATTTAGATAATCCAATCGCACTGATTGTCCCGATAACTGTTGAAACGAAAGTCGCAATGACCGCAATCGTTATCGTCGTGTATAAAGATGACATCATATCACGATTGGCAAACATCTTTTGATACCATTCTAAAGAAAAGCCACTAAAAGTTGTCAATGATTTACTGGAGTTAAATGAAAAGACCATCATAAACAAAATCGGTAAATAAAAGAAAAGGATCGCTAAAGCCATTAGAAGCTTTCCTAAGATACGTTTATCTTTTTTCATGCTTTCTCTTTCCCCTTTCCACTACTGTAATCATCAATTTTGCGAATGGCATACATACATAACATCATGACAATCGCCATAATCATCGAAATAGCAGAACCGAAATTCCATTCACCAACGGTAATAAATTGATTTTCAATGACATTACCAATCAAGAAATATTGTCCACCGCCTAATAACTTAGGAATGAAGAAAGAGCTGACAGCCGGTAAGAAAACTAAAGCAATCCCACTGATAACCCCTGATAGCGATAAAGGTAAAGTAACTTTTAAGAAAGTTTGAACTTTATTCGCCCCTAAATCACTACTTGCCTCTAATAAAGATTTATCCATCTTACATAAAGAGGTATTGATTTGAAGAATCATGAATGGAATAAAGTTATAGACCATACCCAATAGTACAGCCCCTTCTGTATATAGAAGCTTTATATCACCTAAGCCAAACCAACTTAAAACCGTTTGAATTACACCGCCATCAGACAGCAAGCCAATCCAAGCATAAGTCCGCACTAACATATTGATCCACATTGGTAACGTAATCGCTAAAACTAAAATGTTACGCACACGATCAGAACTTTTGGCAATAAAGTAAGCGATAGGATAACCTAAAGCAATACAAATCAACGTCGTTTTAAAGGCAATTGATAAAGAACGCCATAAAACTAATAAGAAATCCGGGTCGGTAAAAAATTTCTTAAAATGTGCGAATGTGAATGAGAAGCTGACAATCGCATTACCTTGGTTCGTAAAAGCATATAACAGAATCAAAACCATCGGTAATAAAATCATCAAAGCTACCCAAACAATATAAGGTGTTGCCAATTGTGCAAAACGCTTCATCTAAAACACCATCTTTCCCATGACATGAATATCTTCAGAGAAGAAAGTTAAGCCGACCTCTTTTCCTTCTTCTACATAATCTGTGGTATGAATTTTAAATTCACGTCCGGTTGTCCAAAATGTAATTTTATAAACGCCCTCTTTAATATCATCAATATCAAAATCATAATCAACACTTAAATCTACCGTCTTATCTTCATCAGATAATTTCCACCCCTGAGCATTAGCCCAAGTCTTTAAATCTGTGTCCAAAGTAACCGATTCTTTAATTTCATCGACGGTTTTAAAGAAATTAAATGCCATTACCGCTTCATTCGCTTTTTCATTTTTAACGAATGGCTGATTAACTACAAAGATTTTTCTTTGAACAGATGTTCCGTTCGAAGTTGAGAAAGTTACAGGGTATTCCCCAATTTTTTCTTCTAATTCATATTCGATTTTATTGATAGAAATGTATTCATCTGTTTCAGGATCCCATGCCTGAGCATCGGCACGAGCAACAATTTCTTTATCGTCTAAATCTTTTAAATCCTCAACATCGACATAGAAATCATTCGCACTGATTTTTTCTTTACCGTTTTCACTAGATACATCACGGTTTTTTCTCACGTGCATATTGACAGTTACAGAAGTACCCGGTACTGTTTCTACGACAATTTCATAATGTACCCCTTTAAATAGGACACTTAAAACCTCGCCTGTCATTTTGCCATCTTTAACCTCAACAATGTCAATATCCTCAGGTCGAATGACAACATCAACCGGCTCTTTTTCTTTAAAACCGAAGTCGACACAGTCAAAAACAATATCATCAAATTTAACTTTATAATCTTCCATCATAACACCGGGAATAATATTACTTTCCCCAATAAATGATGCTACATAGCGGTTTTCCGGTTCATTATAAATATCCTCCGGTGTGCCGACTTGTTGAATTTCACCGTCTTTCATCACGACAATTTTATCGGACATCGTTAACGCTTCTTCTTGGTCATGTGTTACAAAGATAAAGGTAATCCCTACTTCTTGTTGAATGCGTTTTAACTCATACTGCATTTCTTTTCTTAATTTTAAATCCAAGGCTCCTAACGGCTCATCTAGTAACAAGACCTTAGGCTCATTCACTAATGCACGGGCAATCGCGACACGTTGTTGCTGTCCACCTGATAACAATGTTACATTTTTGTTTTCATAACCTTCTAATCCAATCAGCTTTAACATACGCATGACTTTCTGTTCAATTACGTCTTTGCTGACTTTTTTGATTTTTAAACCAAAAGCAATGTTTTGGTAAACCGTCATATGCGGAAATAAGGCATATTTTTGAAAGACTGTATTCAACTCTCTTTTATGCGGCGGAACAAGGCTGATGTCTTCTCCATCGAAAATCACTTTTCCTTCTGTTGCCTCTAAAAAGCCCCCTAAGATTCTTAATAAAGTTGTCTTTCCGCAACCGCTAGGCCCTAAAAGTGTAACAAACTCATTCTCATAAATATCAAGATTAACACCCTTTAAAACAATTTGCCCATCAAACTCTTTGACAATATTGCGAAATTGTATCAATTTTTTCTTTTCCATTCCCCTAAACTCCTTTATCTTTAAAACATCGGTGGTGTTGTAACCCACAATATCTTGGCTTCACTGACACCGTGATTATATAAATAATGGCTGATTTTACCATCTAAATAAAATGTTTCCTTCGCTTTTAAACGATATTTTTTATTACCTCTGACTAATGTTACATTTCCTTTTAGAATATAGCCAAACTCCTCACCATTATGGCATCGCATCTCCATACTTTTTTCATGAGGTAAGAGGGTCAATAAAATAGGCTCCATCTCATTTTTTTGAGCATTTGGAATCACCCATTCAATCGTGTACGGATCCTTTTCATCAACAAAAAAATCCTGTGTCGAAAAGACGATTTTTTCCTCTTCTTCAGATTGAAAGAACTCCGCTAAATTCGTCCCTAGCGCCTCCAATAAATCTTCTAATGTGGAAATACTGGGACTCGTTAAATTTCTTTCTACCTGCGATAAAAAGCCTTTCGTTAACTCACTTCGTGAAGCTAATTCTTCTAATGTTAAATCATTGCGTATTCTTAGGTTTTTCAGCTTTTTGCCGATATCCATCATCCGCACCTCCCTATTTTGTTTAATATAGTAAACTTTATGTTTCTTTAATCGAACAACAATATTATACACATTTTGAGCAAGATTGCAATACGATATTCAATTTTATAGAAAAAAAGTTTAGAAATAGCAAACAATAAATAACTATTCCCTCACCTATAAATTTGGAACTCTTTTTACCTCTAAACACCTCTTCAACTTACCTAAGGATAGTCTTTTTAGCGGAATATGATTTCAAGGTTAAAGCTTCTTGGCAGCTTTTTAACTTCACCATTTTAAATTTATGGGCTTTTAGTGGCTAATCTACGCATTACTACATCTTTCCAAGCTCAAAAACATTTGATGACATCAAGATTTATGTTATAATAGGAAAGAAATCAAAGGAGAGATGTTTGTGTCTGGTTTATTTATTACATTAGAAGGTCCTGAAGGCAGTGGCAAAACAACAGCTGCCTTAAGAATTGTTGATACATTAAAAACATTAGGTTATGAAGTCGTTTATACAAGAGAACCGGGCGGAATTGAGATAGCCGAGCAAATTCGCCAAGTCATTTTAGACCCTAAAAATACGGCAATGGACGCCAAAACCGAGGCTTTGTTGTATGCGGCAAGCCGACGTCAACATTTAGTCGAAAAAGTCATGCCGGCTTTACAAACTGACAAAATCGTTTTATGCGACCGGTTCGTAGACAGCTCATTAGTCTATCAAGGCATGGGCAGAAACTTAGGGATTGAAACGGTCTATCAAATGAACTTGTTTGCGATTGAAGATGTCATGCCTGACTTAACCATTTTCTTTGATGTTGAACCAACAGTTGGGTTGGCTAGAATTGCAGCCGATAACACAAGAGAAGTAAATCGTTTAGATATGGAAACCATTGAGTTTCACCAAAAAGTTTATGAGGGTTATCTTGAAGTAGCAAGACATTTTCCTAATCGTATTCAAAGTATTGACGCATCTCAAAATCAAGATACAGTTTTTGAACAATGTCTTTCTTTAATTAAAAGTCGCTTATGATGAAAACCTTTTTAAAAGAAACACAACCCATCTTCTATCGTACGCTTTATAGCTCTTTTAGCCAAAACAAAATCCCTCATGCTTACTTACTTTGTGCTAAAAAAGGTATCGACCTTCATCAAGCTGCTATGTTTATGGTTAAATGTTTGATTTGCGATGAAGACATTTTAGCTTGTGAGATGTGCAATGATTGTCTGCGTATCGAAAACGATAACTATGTTGATTTCAAACGCTATGATGGAAAAATTGAAAACATTAAGAAAAGACATATTGAAGAAATTCAAACAGCCTTTGCCAAATCAAGTATGGAAGGTAAAGCAAAAATCTATCTTTTGGAAAATATTGATAATGCGACGCCCGAAGCCATGAATAGCTTATTAAAAATGCTAGAGGAACCAACAGAAGGCATCTATGCGATTTTGACTTGTGAAAACCAAAATCGTGTCTTACCGACGATTCAATCAAGAACTCAGATCGTCAACTTCCATTCCATTTCCCAACAAGCCTTAGCTAAACAGGTCATAGATGGGGGAATGAAAGAAGAAGACGCTAAGATCTTATCCAATATTTATGATAGTATTGAAAAAATCAAAGAAGTTGAAAACACAGAGATTTATCACAATCTTAAAATTGAGGCTTTGAATTTTGTAGAAGATTTCTTTACTAAAAAAGATAATTTACTCATCAATGCCCAAACCCATGTATTTAAAAATTATACTTCAAAAGAAGATATGCAATTTTTTCTGGATATTTTATTGGTGTTATTTAAAGATGTGTTGTATGATAGCTATGGTTTACCTTTTAACTTTACCGAACATAAAGATTTACTAGCCATATGCAATCAAAAAATAAATAAAGATGCGTTAATTGATGTCTTAGAAAAGATTTTAAAAACAAAAGAGGCTATTAAAAGCAATGCAAATATGATGCTTTTAATGGACCGCTTCGTTTATGAATTATAGATAAAGGAGGACTTTTATGGAGTACCCACATTATGTCGGTGTGCGTTTTAAAAGCGTCGGCAAAATTTATTTTTTCGCCACCGATTTAGATTTAAATAAACAAGATTTTGTTGTCGTAGAAACTGTCCGCGGTTTAGAGTTAGGAGAAATTGTCACTGACTTAAAAGAGATGGCTACTTTAACTTTGGAAACTGAATTAAAGCCGATCTTAAGAAAAGCGACTGCCCAAGATATTGCCCAAAGTCAAAAAAATATTGAAAAAGCTAAGGAAGCTTTTGAACAATGCAAAGAAATTATTAAAAAGCATCATTTAGAAATGCGCTTAGTTTATTGCGAATATACCCTAGATGCCTCAAAGGTCATCTTTATGTATGTTTCCGATGATCGTGTTGATTTCCGTGAATTATTAAAAGAATTAGCTTCGGCCTTTAAATGTCGCATTGAGTTACGTCAAATCGGACCTCGTGATAAAGCTAAATTAGTCGGAGGACTAGGTAGTTGTGGTTTACCTTTATGCTGCTCATCATTCTTAGGTGAATTTGATGGCGTATCTATCAATATGGCTAAAAATCAGATGTTAGCGATCAATATTGATAAAATCTCAGGTGCTTGCGGTCGTTTGATGTGCTGTCTAAAATATGAAGATGATATTTATACAAGTGAGAAAAAGAGATTTCCTAAAATCGGTTCTAAAGTGAATTATGAAGGACATCTCTATAAAGTTACTGGCATCAATATTCTAAATGACAGTGTCAAAATCGAAGGAGATGGCACAGTGCTATTTGTTGATGTCACAAATTTATCAAAGGATAGAAAACATGATACTAAAGGATAATGAAGTCTTAAATTACTTATTAGCTTACAAGCAACTGCAAATCATTCAAAACAAGGAAATGTTTAACTTTTCTTTGGACACGGTGCTTTTAGCACATTTTTGCACGATTACCAAAGACACTCGCACCATTATTGATTTAGGCACAAACAATGCAGCTATCCCTTTGTTATTGTCCACAAGGACGGATAAAGCTATTATAGGTGTTGAAATTCAAGAGGTAGCGTGTGAGCTTGCTCAAAGGAATGTCGCTTTAAACCACTTAGATAAACAAATTCAAATTGTCCACAGTGATATGAAAGAATATGTTAAGCGACACCAGAAAAGCGCTCGATTAGTCTTATGCAATCCACCTTTCTTTAAGCTTGGAGAAAAAAGCAATCTTAATGAAAATGAAGCTTTGCGTTTAGCTAGACACGAAATTGCCGTAACACTAGAAGAAATTATCGCAACAGCCCAAGGTCTATTAGAGTATCATGGACGATTTGCCATGGTTCATCGCCCGGATCGTTTAATTGAAATTATTACAGCCATGAAGGCTCATGAGATTGAACCGAAAAGGCTACGTATGGTCTATCCCAAGAAAAATAAAGACAGCCATATCATCTTAATTGAAGGCATCTATAAAGGGCAACCGGGTCTAAAAATCGAAGCCCCTTTATATGCCCATAATGAAGATGGCAGTTATAGTGATGAAGTCAGAAAAATGTTTGGAGAGGATATTTAATGTTACGACAAAAAAGCTTTGATGATACATCGGCAACTTTATTTTTAGTTGCTACACCTATCGGCAACCTTGAAGAAATGAGTGTGCGGGCAATCAACACTCTTAAAGAAGTTGATTGTATCGCCGCCGAAGATACAAGAAACACGGTTAAGCTACTTAACCATTTTGAAATTAAAACGAAGCTCATGAGCCATCATGAACATAATTGGAAACAAAGTATTCCTAAAATCCTAGAGCTTTTAAAAAATGGGAAAAATATAGCGTTAGTCAGCGATGCCGGTTATCCTGCTATTTCCGATCCCGGTTATGAATTAGTTCAAGCTGCCATTCAAGAGGGTTATGGTGTTGTTCCTATTTCCGGACCGAATGCGTGTTTGAATGCGTTGGTTGTTTCCGGAATTGCACCTCAGCCTTTTACCTTTTACGGTTTCTTAGACCATCAGGATAAAACAAAAAAGAAAGAACTGCAAGCCTTAAAAAATCATCAGGAAACGCTTGTTTTCTATGAATCACCTTACCGCGTTGAAAAAACTTTAAGTATTATGTTAGAGATTTTCGGTGATAGAAGCATGGCCCTTTGTCGTGAATTAACCAAGCGTCATGAGGAGATTATTCGAGGCACTATTTCAGAGATTATTCCTCTTTGTGAAACGCTTAAAGGGGAAATGGTTCTTGTGGTCGAAGGGGCAAAAGAAATCGAAGAACAAGATGAAGATGTCGACATTATCGCTGAAATAGAAAAACGCCTTAGCCAAGGTGCCAGCTCTAAAGATGCGATTAAAGATGTTGCCAAAACTTTTCAATTAAAGAAAAATGAGGTCTATGACCTCTATTTAAAACATAAAGCCTAACCTTAAAACATGATTCAAATGCGAATCATGTTTTTTAATGTTACAAGCACATTTCATATATATTCTTACAATCTTCCAATGTTAATGGTCGGTATGCACTAGGCAATGCTCCTTTACCATAACAAGCCATTTGAGCCAAACGATCTAAATCAATATCCGAAATACCTAATTCAGAAAGATAAATAGGTAACTCCAAATCCTCATGGATAAAATTTTGTAACGCTGCTATCGCTTGCTGAGCTACTTGTTTTTTATCATTTGAGTTTTGCACACCCATCACATTGATACCAAAACGTGCAAAGTCATCAATGACACTTTCATCTCTATCCAAAAGATACTGCATCCACTTAGGCATTAAAATCGCTAAACCTAAACCATGTGTTAAATCCATTGTACTTGAAAACTGTTCTAGTGCGTGTAGCGAAGGCATTGTCTGAAAGCCGGAAGTACAGAAGCTATTTAAAGCCCAACTAGCTGCCCAAAGCAGCGTTGCTCTTGCCTCATAATTTGTCGGCTCTTGAAGTGCAATAGGTAATTGTGTCCGTACAGTTTTTAATAAAGTTTCCACCACATTAAACTGCAAAGGATACTTATCAGCATTAACAAAATAATTCATATCAAAGATATGTGCCATAATATCAAAACCACCACAAGCCGTCTGCATTTTAGGAACAGTAAAAGTATTCTCCGGATTTAAGAAGGAAACCTTAGGTCTTAATTGCTCCCCATTCAAGCCCTTTTTAACCCCTAATGTCGTATTAGCTATAACACATGATTTATCCATTTCACTTCCGGTTGAAGCAATGGTCGGTATAGTTATAACAGCTAAAGCATCATGCCATCGATACTTTCCTTCAATAACCTCCCACACATCATCTGCCTCACTTAATGATGTCGCCGCAATTGCTTTGCAACAGTCGATTGTTGATCCTCCTCCAATCGCTAAAACCGTTTGAATGCCATGCTTTTTACAAAGAGCCACACCTCTATTAACTGTTGTATGTCTAGGATTTGGTTCCACAGCCCCTAATTCATAAACCGTAATTTGATGACTTTTCAATTCATTTAAAACATTTGCATATACTGGAGCTTTACGAATAAACTCACCCCCATGAGCAATCAGAACTTTATCTCCGTATTTTAAAATTTCTTCATGAAGATGACTTAACTGATTTTTTCCGAAATAAACCTTTGTTGTATTTTGAAATTGAAAATCATTCATTTTGTTATATTCCTCCTACTTATTTATCGAAAATCTTTGATACTTCTTTTAAGTGGTCTACAATTGGCAAGTGTTGTGGACAAATATTTTCGCATTGACGACATTCGATACATTCATTAGCTCTACCATTTGTTTTAGTATGCACTCCATAATAATAATCGCTGTTCCAATCATTGAACTGAACTTTAGCATTATAACACCCAAACAAATCCGGAATAGAAATCTTCTTAGGACAACCGTCTGTGCAATAGCGACAAGCTGTGCAAGCAATTCCTCCAAGCTTACCTAAAACTGTTCTCACCTGCTTAATTGCCTCATGTTCTTGAAGTGTTAAAGGTTGAAATTCTTTCATATAACTAATATTATCCTCTAACTGTTCCATATTACTCATACCGGATAAAACTTTATAGACACCCTCTAAACTTGCCGCAAATCTAATTGCATAACTAGCGTGACTACCTCCATTCAAAGCATCATAAATTTCAGCAGCTTCTTTTGGCAACCTAGCTAAACCTCCACCTTTAACCGGTTCCATCACCAAAACCGGTTTATTATGACGTCGACACACCTCATAAACAGCACGACTTTGCACACTTACATTTTCCCAGTCTACATAGTTTAATTGAATTTGGACTATTTCAATTTCCGGATGCTTATTTAAAATCATTTCTAAAACATCAGCTGTATCATGAAATGAAATACCAATATGTCTAATTTTACCTTCCGCTTTTAATTCCTGAGCAATTTCATAAGCACGACATTTTTCAAAATGTTGATAATGAACACGATCTTGAGCATGCATCAAATAATAATCGAAGTATGTTACCCCTGTTGCTTCTAATTGTTTTTCAAACAATGGTCTGATTTCTTCCTCTTTTCTAAAAAAATGAACACTTAATTTATCTGTTAAAATATAACTTTCTCTAGGGTATTTTGATGTTAAACAAGCTTTCAAAGCCGGTTCACTTTTTTGACTGACATAGCCATGAGCTGTATCAAAATAATTAAATCCGTTAGCCATGGAATAATCTACCATTTTTTGAAATTCTTCTAAATCTACCTCTGTGTCTTTCATCGGTAATCGCATACACCCAAAACCTAACTTTTTCTCTTTCATCTTATTTTCCTCCTTAAATTTTTTTCCCTAATTCATAAGCATTGGCGATATAAATAGACTCTTCACTTTGCCTATCTCCCTCTTTTGCCCCTAGGACATAACCTCCAACAATATTACCTCCGGCTCTAAAACACATAACAAATTTTTCAAAACTTGCCTTCATTATATCAAAGTATGACTCATCTAAAGCCGCACCGGTTGTAATTAAATAAAATGTTTTATTTTGAAGTTGTCTTTCAACCGCAAACATACGATCTAACACAGCTTTCATTTGAGCATTCCATGTATAAAAATAAATCGGAGAAGCTAATACGATAATATCTGCTTCAAAAAGTTTAGAATAAATATTTATCATCCCATCTTTTTGAATACACCTACCACCATTATTTTGACAAGATCGACATCCTAAGCAACCTTTAATATCAAGAAAATGAACATTGATACTCTCAATTTGATGCCCTTTTTTTATGGCGCCCTTGATAAAGGCTTCGACTAAAATACTTGTATGTCCTTTTTTTCTAGCACTACTCTGTAAGACTAAAACCCTAGACATTATCCTATCCCCTCCTCTCATTGCTTTTATTATACAAAAAAACAAGGAATTGAAACAATCTCAATTCCTTATCTCATCTATAAGTTTTACTTATTTAAAAGTTCATGTAATAAAGCAACAAACTCTTCAATATAATAATTACTTCGATCCTTGTGCCAAAAAGCAAAATAGTTTCTTTGGATTTTTTGTCCATGTCGTTTCAAAACAATTTTTTTAATTCCAAGCTGTGATTCCGTTTCTTGTCCTAGTTGATCAATAGGCAAATACCCACGGTTACTAAGCACCATCAATCTAGCTTGTTGTAAAGAATCAGCATACAAAAAGCGATGTGATAATCCTAATGTTTTCTCATAGAATTCCCTTTCAGATTCTTCCCATCCCTCAGATGCCACTAGAATGCAGGACATATTTTTTAAATCTTCAATACTTAATTCCGCTTTTTTTGCTAAAGGGTGCTTGGCTGAAATTTCCACAAAACACTCACTATATTTTAACTCGTAATTATAATAATCTTCATTAAAGGCTCGCCTTTGTTCACTGATTTTAAAGTCAATTTGCTGATCAAGCAAATATTCAAACAACTGTTCATGTGTGCCACTTGTAATAGAAATATTAACCTCCGGATACATATCTGTAAACTCGACAATAGCCTGATGAAGTTCTAAAGCATTGAAATTCTTAGGATAACCAATACTCAAATTTAACTCTTGATCTTCGCCTCGACGAATCACTTCTTCTTTAAAAGCTTCAAGTTCATCAATAAAACCTTTACCATGGCGATAAAAATATTCACCTGCTGGGGTCAAAGAAAACTGCCTTCCTTCTCTTTTCAATAAATCTACACCTAATTCTTTTTCTAATGCTTTGATTTGTTGGGAAATCGCCGACTGCGAAATGAAGTTTTTTTCCGCAGCCTCTGTAAAGCTTTCACAATCTACAACTGTGAGAAAATATTTCATCTGTTTCAATAACATATTCATCACCCTTCTTCTACTATTGTATCATATCCTAATACAAATTTTAAAGTGATTGTATGCGTTTCAAAGAAATAGCACTTAATCAAATAACTTGAACAGTTACCAAAACCTTATCGCCTATCTGCTTGCCTATCTTAGCACGAATATCTTTGCGAATACCGATAATATAGCAGATACTGCCATCTTCATTCTTTACTCCCATATTGACGATACTGCCCTTGTAAAATTCCCCATCAAAAGTTGCCTCGATTTTGCATCTTCCTTTCCCCAACTCTTTTCTAAGATCATAGGGAAATCGTACGTAAGCCCCTCCTTTATCTAACACAGGCTCAATTACCGCCTCAAATACATATTGTTTGTCTTTCATTTTTTCACCTCAATAATTTTCAAATTCTATATGATATAGATAAATAAAGCTTTATTAAATATACACCTATTTTGATAGGTTTAGTATAGTAAAATATATTTTTATATAATCTTCTTGCTTTCTAAATAAGCCACGGCAAATAAAATAAGATTACCAAACATTTTCCTTTGGTTAAAATTACTTAACCACCATAAAAATACCCTATTTTTATCTCTAGCTTTCTCTTGATACAATTTTACACATTCTAACTTAAACTCAAAACTATACTTCATATTAAAATGCCCTCCTTACTAGTTTGTCCAGTAAAGAGGGTACATATCAATTATCAGTTCTTAAGTTTTCTCACTATAAAGGCAAATCCCTTTTTTCAAAATATTGCATAGCCAAATAAAGCAATCCTACGCCTGCACCAATCAGCACTAACATACCGAGGATAGCTAAAATATTACCATCAATTAACCCTTGACTATTAAATAAGGATAGGGGGTTCAAATATTTTAAAAAGGCGATTTTATCACTTACCCCTGACAACATCTGTATCAAAACAATGACAATACAAGCCCCGGCACCAACACCAACTGACATTTTAGCTTCATTAAAGCTACATGATGATAAGAAACAACCGGACGCAATCATGAAATGTAATGAAAATAAACCTAAATTCAGTAACACAAAACTACCTAAGTTAAAGCTTTCTTTCACAAATAATGTCATACAAGCGACTAATAACCCACTGAAATAGCCTAACAGTAGGGATAAACCACTCATTAAAACTACCCATTGCGTCAATAAAACTTGACGGCGATTATAAGGTGTAGACAATAAGTAAGCCATTGACCCTTTATCAAGATAACGCCCCATTAAACGATGTGTCATAATAAGAATGTAAATCATAGGGATTACAAGTAAAATAAAACCATAAAGATAATTAGCCACAAATTCCAGAATATTCGCTCCCATGGTTGTCATATTAAAAGCTGCGAAAACTTCAGGCATCGTTGCTGCCATCATATCTAGCACTGAACCTAAAGTCGGATCATATAAAGCCACAATAACTACCCCATAAATCGACAACAAAGCCATAAACATCAAAAGAATTTTGCGGCTTGCCCATAACTCTTTTTTAAATAAAGGCCAAATCATTCTTTGTCACCCCCATAATATTGCAAGAAAATTTCCTCCAAAGACTGTGGTTGCACCTCAATGTCCTCAACATCATACAAAGCCAATTTTCTAATTAATTCTGTCGGATTACCTTGCAAATCTAAAGTCAACATATTGCCTTCTACCACACTTCCCGGGAAATAATAAGAAACCATCGTCGCTTCATTAGATTTTCTAAAATGAATTTTATAGTGCTTCATTTTATTTTTAGTCAGATTTTCGATGCTGTCAGATGCAATTAACTTACCGTCTTTAATCATCAGAATTCGATCACAAGTATGTTCAATTTCCTCAAAAATATGACTAGACATCAAAATGGTTTTACCTTCTTGTTTAGCCTTTTGCATCAGCTTCACAAATTTGGTTTGCATCAGTGGATCTAGTCCGCTTGTCGGCTCATCTAAAATCAAAATAGGAGCATCTTGCATGAGGGCAATAACTAAACCGACCTTTTGTTTCATACCTTTAGACATACGTTTAATTTGGCTAGAAGCATCTAGCTCTAAAAACTCAATCAGCTCATGAGCTTTATCTAAATTATCTATTTTCTTCATTTTAGCCATAAATCCAATAAACTCAATGCCTGTCATATCGTCCATAAAAGCTATTTCACCGGGTAGATAGCCGATTTGAGCATTCGTTTTAGATGCCTCTTTAAAAGCATCTAAGCCTGAAATCGTAATAGTGCCGGAATCCGAAGCTATAAACCCTAAAAGCTGTCTAATCGTTGTTGTCTTGCCACTACCATTCGGTCCTAAAAAGCCAAGGACCTCACCTTGTTCAACTGTAAAACTAATATCAAAAACACCTTTATTACCACCATAATCTTTTGTAATATGCGATACTTCAATCACACTCATAGAGATGTCCTCCTTTCTTTAAGAAAGCCTACTGCTTCTATCTTTATTCTAACTGATACAAATATTTTTTCAAGTCTTGACATTTTCTAAATAGCTTCCTTGCACATATTTCACATTATAAATCTCTTGGAAACAAAGATTAAATTTGATAAAATTAGAATACGTTAGAAAATTAAAGGAGTATGCTTATGACCACATCAAATAAATTCATTCAACAGCGCATTGAAGAAGCCGTTTCTCATATTGAAAAAGTTTACGATACCTACTATGATCCTTCTCGTATACTAAATATTACGGAATTATCATTTTCCTTATGCCTAGGTGCTATTTCAGCTGCCCGTAAAGTTCCCGGAATTGATCAGCATCAAGGTTTTGAACGCCTCTATATCTGTCAAGATGATTTAAGCAAAGGTATGGTTGCCCAACATCTACGTGACCGATTTGGGATTACCGATTTCGATAGCCTTGTGAAAGTTGGTAATCAAATGTTTTCATCCGGACAGCAATACAAAGCCTTCTTAGACTATTGGCAACAAGAATCCAATTTCAAACTTGAGATGTTGACACCTGAAGGACAAGAGGCATTTTTAATAGATCAATCTTTTGCCAATTATTTTTACCCATATATAAAAGAAAAAGGTATGTTTGCGTGGGATTGCAACGAACGTATCGGCTTAATTCGAACAGCTTATGCCTGTGAAATCATCACTTTTAAAGAATGCTTTAATTTAATTCAAGAGCTAACCGCAACTGCGTTGAAAACTTATAGCAATTGGAAAGAATATGCAATCGCTTGTTTATGTGGTGGTGCCTATTTTATGTTTAGATATGACCGTGAAATTAAAGATGGTCTAAATTTCTTAGCTACATTAGAAGCGATTATTCTCCATCTCATCAAAGATGACCGTGTTTGGCTTGATGCTCCTTGGAAAAGCCTAAACTAAACTTAGTTAAACCCTATATACTCTATTCTTTTTATCGAAAAATCATCTATACTCAAAAAACTTGACATACCTAGAAACCACCTTTTTTGATGGTATATAGGACACTGCCATGTTTTTTATTTTCTATGAAACATTTTTTTGATTTCTAAGTGTCACTAAAAAAGAGCGGATACTTCTCCGCCCTTGAAATTAGCGCTTGGCTGATTGACACATTTTAAAATAAGTATGACGAATACCACGAATAGCGGTTGACATAGCCATAATATTTTCAGGAAGTGCCAAACCTCCCCAACCAGCATCACCGATATGTTGAATGTCTACCCCTGAGCGTTTAGCGGATAAAGCTAAATCTCTGATTGTATCGACATCACTTGTTTCCTGACTTGTACCGATAGCTGTTAATGATAAGCAACCTGCTTCTTTAATAATCTTGCAGGCTTCGGTAATCTCACTTTCTTGAAGTCCCGGAACAGTACCGGCAGCCGGCATTAAAATAACATCTGCCCCGGCAGCAATAAATTCTTTAATTGTCAAAATATCTACAACGGGTTCATCAACACCGGCAGCGTGCATTTTCCCCGCAATAATTAAGCCACTGAAATTTTCTTTACATTCTTTAATTGCTTTCGCAATCATTTTATTTGTAACACCTGTCCCCGGATTTCCTGTTAAACAAATAAATTGTAAGCCCAATTTTTCAGCTTGTTTAAAAGTTGCAACACTTGCTTTTCTACCCTCGGCAATTTCAACCTTTTCAGACATCATTTCAACATTATCATCAACCGGTTCTAAGTTAGCGCCTATTGGCCGTCCTGATAACTCTCTTAATAATTTAATAGGTTCATCTGTTTCCGGTAAGCCGGGAATGACCGGATTAAAACAGTCGAAACCATTTAATAAAACCATATCTGAACCGAAAGCCGAAGCAACCTCAGCATTAGTAATATTCCCTAACAAGCACCCATTCATGACAGTTGTTTCTGTCAAGATAGTTCTTCCTTCACTAGCCATAATAGACTGTTTTAATTCTTGTCCGTTCATTGCCAAGATTTCGCTTGCCTGACAGCTTAATAATCTTTTCATTGTATATCGTATCCCCTTTCATTTGATATCTTTATTTTAATACAAAATAAAGTAAAGTGCAATCTTTCTCACTCATTCTAAAAAGCCTCTTTGTCATACTGATCTAAATGACTTAAGAGGCTTTAAAATTTCTATAATAATGATAATCTTCTAAGCGAATGGACTAAACTTATCAATTCATTCTCATTTGTCTTACCGTATATCTATTTATCCTTAATGGAGTAAACAGGTATAACTTTGTTGCTGTTTTCGTCAATAGATACAAAACAACCTGTATCATTCTCAACTAAACGATAATAGATCCATGTACTGCTTAGCTGTAAATCTCTAGCTTTATCCACACTCAATTGTGTTAATGTCTTAGTTTCTATATCTTGTTTAAAAATGCCACCATCTTTTGTAGCATAAATCATATAATTATCACTAATGACAAAACTATTGACCGGTTCATTAGTTAAAGTTACTGTATCTTCACCGTTTAACAACATTCGTGATACAAAACCAGCAGCATCACAATAGTAAATAAATTCATCTGTTGCAATAAAGTAAGGGAAATAACCGTCAATGAGCTTCGCGACTTCACCACCTAAAGACGGCACTTTATAAATGCCATCGTTAGTTGAATAATACAACCAATCTCCTACGATATTGAACGTTAAACAACCGCTTTGCGTCATTGCTTTATTCTCCGAAAAATCAGTTTTCATCTGATAAATAGCTGAACGTTCTCCTTTGCCTTTAAAATATATATAATTTCCGCTAACTAGCAACATATCCGCTCTATATTTTGAAACATTCTTATTTTTATTAGAAGTATCTAAAATTGTAATATAGTCTTGATTATTGTGGTCAATATAGAAAATCGTTCCATTCATCACATTTAAGTTTGAAACATTTAAAATTTCAGACGATTGCTTTGACTCTAAAGTCATCGCAATCTTGTATAGTTTATTTTCGCTGACAGTATATAAATCCGTTCCGTAAGCGGCAAGATAACCCCCATTGATTAAATTAGACAGCGAATTACCGTTGGCATTAGCTTTCGTCACTTCAACTAAATCATCATGAAAATTATGCACGTTACCGACTTCATCACGGTGAGTAAACCATGAAAAGCCTCCGATTGCTACAATCACTAAGCCGAAGATGACTGCCAACACCACTTTTTTCTGACGACCAAAGAAACGAATATGTTCAATTCGCTTACTCATTTTTTGCAAAGGAATATGTTTTAATTCTTTTGGAATCTTAGCATCTTTCAGTTGTTGAAC
>ERZ808028.806-NODE-806-length-22501-cov-4.169550_pt1 | contig 22501 bp, 20 predicted proteins | sample MGYA00380184_ERZ808028 | MGnify/ENA primary metagenome ERZ808028 (study PRJEB31490, sample SAMN06133397) | mouse gut metagenome | isolation source: J8_1 | host: mice | place: China: Chengdu | collected 2015-05 ...
TGTTTTATTTTTTAATTCATGTTGAAGTATAACAAGCAAAAAATAGCATGTCAACCTTTATTTTTTATAAAAATTCTATGTTTTTGTTAAATATTTTTACTATTTCCGTTTAGAAGTACAGTAGACGTCCATGCCAATTGTTAACATAGAACATGTTGCGTCATTATATATAAAATGGGTAAATTTGAGGAGTGTTAGCATGCGTTTATTAAATATTGCTTCGAATATGATTCAAAAATTATTTTTTGAATCCGCTAATTTTGATGTCATGAAAGAACTAGCACCGAATAAAATAGGTGTCTACATAATGAAATTGAACGGGGAAGTAATATTTGTAGAAAAAGCTATTGAAATACATGCGCATCAAAAAATAAGTGGCTTAAAAAAACGTTTGCAAGAGCAATGGAAAGGAGCCGCCAATTCTACACTTGAAGTATTCAGACATCGAGAGCAATTAAAAGTAACGATTAAAATATGTGAGACTGAAGCGGAAGCAATTGCTCTGGAGAAAGCTTTAATTGAACAACATCAAACAATTCAGCACGGATGGAACTTGCCTTAATTTAAATGCCTATTTCCACATACGGAACATTTGTTCTATATGGTGAGAATGGGCATTTTATTGTAATTTTGCTTGCAATTCAGTTCGAATCCGTTAAAATTATAAGAATATTTAAAGGTTTCTTATAAGATTTCTCTATACTGCCGAAGAAGTGAAGTTTTTAATGGCATATTTCTACCATTCATTCACAATTTTATAGGTAAGCGAATAATAGAAAAGGGGGAGTATTCTATGACCGATTGTGTTTTTTGTACGGTCGAGTTAGAACCTACGCAAAACATTTTACTAGAAAATGAACATTGTTTATTTTTACAGCTAGATGAAGTACAAATAAAAGGGAGTCAACTTGAAGGAGCTGGGTTAATTGTACCTAAAAATCATCGAAAAACAGCTTTTGATCTAACAGAAGAAGAGTGGAACGCAACGTATCATCTTTTACAACAAGTAAAGGAATTCATCGATTTAAAACATTCTCCAGACGGCTATAACTTAGGGTGGAATTGTGGTGAAATTGCGGGACAACATATCCCACATGCACATTTACACGTCATTCCAAGATATGCGGATGAAGTGATGGCTGGAAAAGGCATCCGACATTTATTTAAGCATAAAGAAAATACACGACAAGAGTATGGGAGGAAATAATATGTATCATAAGCCAAAACAATTACAACGTGGCGATACAGTCGCAACAATTAGTCCATCTTGGGGAGGAGCTGGTGAGGCTGACTTACGATGGCGTTATGAACAAGGAATTGAACGTTTAAAAGACGTCTTTGGTCTGAAAGTAGTTGCGATGCCAAATAGCTTAAAAGGTGCAGCGTATTTATATGAAAATCCGAAAGCGCGTGCAGAAGATTTAATGACTGCCTTTAAAGATCCGACAATTAAAGCCATTATCGCTAATATTGGCGGAGAAGATAGCATTCGACTATTGCCTTATATTGATTTTGAGGTGATTCGGAACAATCCTAAAATCGTGATGGGCTATTCGGACGTGACGATTTTACATTTATTTTGTTTGAAAGCGGGAGTCTCCTCATTTTACGGACCTGCTATTTTAACCGATTTTGCAGAAAATATAGAGATGGATTCTTATACTGTTGAGATGATTGAACGTACATTGTTTTCTAATGAACCGATTGGAAAGATTCAAGCGGCACCTCATTGGACGAGTGAACGTTTGGAGTGGATTGAACAGAACAAAAATGTCAAACGAACACTGCAAACACATCAAGGATATAATGTGTTACAAGGCTCAGGAATCGTACGAGGCAAGCTGATGGGTGGTTGTATCGAAGTGCTAGAATTTGCGAAAAGTACAACGCTTTGGCCAAAAGAAATCGATTGGCAAGATTGTATTTTATTCTTTGAAACGTCGGAAGAAAAACCTGCACCAAGTTTACTTCGGTATTGGTTACGAAATTATGGAGCACAAGGCATTTTACAACAAGCAAAAGGCATCATTTTTGGAAAACCGCAAGATGAAGCGTTTTATGAGGAATATCAAGTAGAAATTGTAACCGTGTTAAAAGAGTATGGATTGGAACAGTTACCAGTCCTTTACAACTGTAATTTTGGTCATACTGAACCTAAATTTATTCTTCCATACGGAGCGATGGCTGAAATTAATTGCGATCAACAAACTTTTTCGATTTTGGAGAGCGGCGTCCAATGAAGGAACAATTATTAATTCAAAAAGTGGCTAACCGTTTTAAATTAGACATTCATGCATTTCAAGCAGTTGAGGATTCGCATAGTTCTACTGTTTATCAATGTACATGTTCAAATGGAGAGATTGTCTTTATTAAAATTCCATTTTCTGCTTTAAAGTTTCAAAGAGAATTAGAAGCTTATCACATTTTAAAAAATCAAATCCCAATTCCAACATTATTGGATTCGTTTCCAGAAGATGAGCATTGTCCAGGCGCTTTTTTATTATCCGCTTTAAAAGGCCAATCATTACGTCAAGATGCTACGCCTGCTGTTGCTTTTCAAGTTGGTGAAGTGCATGCACAATTGCACCGGATTAAACCAGATAGTACAGGAGAATTTCAAGCGCTCCAAAATGTTTATCCGACTTGGGGAGATTTTGTAGAAAGGCAGTTTTATAGCTTTGCTGAAGATGCGAAAGTGCTTTTAGATCCATCTATTTTTGAGCAATCCATTGAAAAGTTTGAACAGATGAGGCAACAATTACCACCACCTGATGGACCAAGTTTTATTCATATGGATTTTAGACCTGGGAATATCATTGTGGATGGTACGCAATTAACAGGCATTATCGATTTTGAAAGTGTTCGTTTTGGCGCTACTGAAATGGATTTCACGAAAATTTACCGAGATTTTTTAAGTATGGATCACAAGCTTTACGAAGCGTATCAAAATGGCTATAACAGCATTCGCCCATTAATTGATCTCGAAGCGGTTTTACCTTTTTACCAATTTACAGATGCATTTAATAGCATTGGTTGGTGTCAAAGAAGAGGCGTAAAACAGAACGCTGTATTTCTTCAACAAAACTTGGAAATCTTAAGAGAAAGCTTATCAAGTTTCGGAAAGGGAGCAAAGTGATGAAAAGATTAGTCATCTTAACCGTAGGCAAAACGCATAGTGGGAAATCAACCTTTGCAAAGCAGTTAGAAGATCAACTAGCAAACTCATTTGTTATGGATCAAGACAATCATGCTGCTTTTTTAAACGAGCACTATGAAAAGCTTGTACCTGTTTCGGGTCCGAATACACTGAAACATCGCCTGTCAGAAACAATTGCAACGTATGCCAAAACACAAACTGACCTTCATTTCATCGTTTGCAATGCTAATTTACATCGGCGAGATCGGCAGTTTCTTTTAAATGAAATGTATCCTGCAAACGAATTTATGCGCATCATCGTTTATTTTGATATTGATTCGACTATTTTACAAGAACGTATCAAAAATAGCGATCGAAATACGTATATTTTAAGAAAACATTGCAACAATTTTCAAGAAGTGCTGATGAAACAAGAGAATGACTCGAATGTAGAACCACCAACATGTGAAGAAGCAGATTATTTATTTCAGTTAACAAATTGTAATGAAACGCAAACAATTATTGAAAAAATCATCCGCATTGCCAAAAACGCTTTGAGCTAGAGGGAGAATAGCTATGAAAAAAGTAATGATTATTGGTTCTGGTGGTTCTGGAAAGTCAACTTTAGCTAAAACATTAGGTGAATGCTTAAATATTCCGGTATACCATTTAGATGCTTTATTTTGGAAACCGAATTGGGAAGCCGTATCGAAAGAACAACAAATCAATATTCAAAAACGGTTAGTACAACAAGACGAGTGGTTGATTGACGGTAATTACGGCGGAACAGTTGACATTCGTCTTGAAGCTGCGGATACAGTCATCTTTTTAGATTTACCCCGACTTCTTTGTATACGAAATATCTTCAAAAGAGTTTGGATGTATAGAGGGAAAACAAGACCAGATATGGGGGAAGATTGTCTTGAAAAATTGGACTTCGCATTTCTTAAATGGGTTTGGGATTTTCCTAAAAATAAACGTCCAGAACTGTTGCAGAAACTATCAGCCTATGAAACAGTAAAAAATGTCATTATTTTAAAATCACCTACAGAAATTCGTAAATTTTTAGATCAAATTTCATTATAGCTTTGTCTATTTTCTGTAAACAACACCTTAAATAATAGACTTCATTTTAAATTATGCGTAAAATAATAGTTATCAATGATTGAGGAGGATGAATATGTATCGTCAAGTAGAAGATTTCGTGCAAGATTGGCAGCAATCAGCAAACGGCACATTAAGTGTCATTCAAGCGATAACAGATGACAAGTTAGATTTTGCGATTGTAGAAGGACATAACTCTTTAGGTTGGTTAGCGTGGCATTTAGTCGGAGCGGCCGGTGCATTTGCGCATTTTGCAGGGCTAACGGTTAATGGAATTGGCCAAGAAGATCCGCAACCTACATCTGTGAGTGAAATTGCGGATACTTATGAGCGCGTTGCAAATGAATTAACGGAAGCGGCGAAAAGTTTATCAGATGCGTCATTAACAGAGGAAGTTTCAAGTTTTGTCGGACCAACTGAGCGCGGCCGTTTATTAAGAGGTTTAATCGACCATCAAAACCATCATCGCAGCCAAATGACGGTGTTATTAAGACAAGTAGGGCTTACTGTACCACCTGTTATGGGACCAACGAAAGAAATGCAAAAATAAGTGATTGAGCAGCACATATAGGTGTGCTGTTCTTTTTTAGACTGGAGAATAGACGGAAAAATGGATAAAATAGAAAAGTTTTGGCAAGCGTTTTGCGAAGCAACAAACTTACAAAATAGACAGTATCATGAAGCATTTCAGTTTGGGGAATCTGCTGATTGGTTAGCTGATTTAGTCGTAGAAGGAAAGAAAACTGCAACGACTTCTGGTTATGTCTTTTATGAAATTGAAAATGAGGAACTGCCGAAAGTAGGGCAATATGACATCGTTTTAAACGGGCAAAATGAGCCAGTTGCAATTGTTCAAAATGAAGCGGTTGAAGTGTTGCCAATGAATGAAGTTACAGAAGAGTTTGCACTTAGCGAAGGGGAAGGAGACTTCGCTTATTGGTGGGAAGCACATGAACGTTTTTTCAAAAAGGAATTACAAGTTTATGACTTAACATTTTCACGAGACATGCTCGTCGTTTGTGAGCGATTTAAAAAAGTCTTTCCACAGTAAGGATGTGTCACAATGCCTTTCAACGAAAATAATGGGATTCATATAAGAGAATTTAAACCTAATGAAGACGTCGAAAAGCTCGTAAATTTATTTTACACAACGGTACATACAATCAATCGAAAAGATTATATAAAAGATCAGCTAAACGTTTGGGCAAATGAAGCGGATAGAATGTCACATATTGTCAAATGGGAGAAGGAATTTAACGAAAATGATACTTTTATCGCTGAGATTGATGAGCAAGTCGTTGGATTTATCGATTGTACAAAAGCGGGCTATTTAGATCGACTGTTTGTTGATGCGGATTTTCAAGGGCAAGGCATTGCGACGGCTTTAGTGAAAAAAGTAGAAGCGATTGCTCGTCAAAATCATTTAGAAAAAATCGAACTTCATGCAAGCATTACGGCGAAACCTCTCTTTGAACATTTAGGTTATCAAGTACTGACTCGAAATATCGTGACGTTAAAAGGCATTGAATTGCTGAATTATCATATGTGTAAAAGCATATAAAGAGGAATTGGAGGGGTTCTTATGGAGTATTTCAAATACTTGCGACAATATGTTGGTCATCAACCGCTTATTTTACCAGGTTCAGTTGTCATCATTATAAATGAAGATGGTGAAATTTTACTGCAAGAAAGATATGATGGTAGTTATGGGTTACCTGGCGGTTTAATGGATCTCGGGGAGAGTTTGGAAGAAGTGGCTAAACGAGAAGTGTTTGAAGAAACAGGACTCATTGTTAAAGATTTGCAGTTGGTAACTGTTTTCTCGGGACAGGATTTTTATTTGAAAGTAGCAAACGGTGATGAATTATATGCAGTCACTGCCGTTTATTATACAAATACAGTCACAGGTACGTTAAAAGTCGATGAATATGAATCTAAAGCGATGCGTTACTTCGTATTGGATCAATTGCCAAATGCATGTACAGGGAATGATAGACGGTTTGTAGAAGCTTATATGAAGATGAAAAAAGGGGATTGTTAAAGGTGAAAAAGCGAATTGTTTTAGTGCTAAGTGCTTTTTTATTAGCTGCTTGTACAAATGAAGAAGATACTGGAATGGATCTGGAAGAAGAGTTAAAATCAAGTATCAAATACTATTTAGACCGTTCAGATGATTTAATGATAGCGATGGAACCTTTTTGGGATGTGATCGATGAAGATGAAAAGCTCACTACAGAAGAACTAGAGAAATTAAATGACATTTATGCTCTAATGAGAGAAAATGATGAAAACTTCGCCAATTATATAACGGAAAATATATTACCTGAAGGATTTGAAGAAGATACAGAACGCATTAGTACGTTTATGATTTCGGAAAACGCAATACTTTTCGAATTTGAAGACTTCATCAACGATGTAAACAAAGAACGTTTTCCGAAAGTAAATGGAGCTAGCATGGTCAGTAATATTAAAAATGCAACTGGTAAAGAACAAAAAAAGATTGAATACTTTTTAGATAAGCACCAAATTAAAACGAAAGCATTTGGACGTGAATGATCAAGCACATAAATTCAAACCTAAAATTTGCCGATCCAGCTAAGTTTTAGGTTTGAATTGTTTTAAATTAATGACGTAAATAAGTTGTAAATGCAAAAAAACACAAAATATCTCAATGTTTCAAGTATACTATTCAATGAAACGTAACTTACGATAATAAATATTATGTAAACTAAAATATTTTTGCATAAGATAGAGGTTCATCCCCTTAACTCCCCATAATATCGGTTATTAGGAACCTATTTTTACGTAAGTTCCTTATAATTTTTGAATACACCTATGATAAAAAAGCAATAGTGCGAAAATGGCTATTTCCACACTATTGCTTATCAATTCTCTCTAAAATTATTTGATAATCGAAATTAAGGCATCTTCTAATTCCTTGTTTAAACTAAGTTCATCAATCTCCTTTGTTGATTTCCACTTATTAACAGCTGATATAACCAATTTCTCAGAAAGAATAACCATTGATAATTTATTAGCGATTTCTCTAGGGAAATGTAATTTTCTTAATACTATAGCTTTTTCATTTAAAACCCCAAATTTCAAGTAATTTGATAAGCCTATAAAATTATTGGGGAGTTCTTTTTTCTCAAATTCTTCTGGGTTAACAATAAAATCAACCAATGCTATATAGGCAGTAGTAATATGGCTAATATTTCTAATACCCTCTCTAATAATTTTTATTGCTTTTGCAACGCTAGTCCTATCACTCCTCCCCACATTATTTTCCTTAAAGCTACCAATGCCATGTTCATTAAGTATTTTTGCCAGATTTATTATCGAGAAGCCATTTATCCATCCATCAATAAACCTGATCATTACCTCATTATCTGTAAATAATTCATGAATATTCTCTTGAATAAATTCAGTACTAAGTTTAGAAAGACATTTTTGCAACCAATCCAACCATGCAAAGTCATCTTGTGGTTTTTCAAATAATTTTAATACTTCATTTTCATCAATTGTTTTTAGTAGAGCCTCAACAACATTCGCTTTATTCGCGGATTTAACTGCAGCTTTTAAAATTAATACCTTTTCAGGCGTTTGATCTTCAACAAGCCAATCACTCCATTTTGAAAAAACATTATCCATTATAGTATCCTCTAAAAACTGAGTCGCTAACGTTTTCTTTAGCATATCTTTTCTATTTTGTGCTGACGAAGCGCCTAGTACGTTGGTGATAAGTGTAAAATCATCATCCAGACCTTCTTCATTTAACTCTTTTCTTGCAATTTCATCAAATATATTAAACAAACCTGAATTCACTTCTTCTACGCCATCCACCCGCTCTAGGTATGCTGTTGATTCTTCATCTAAATTAAAGTGAGAATCGGTAGTAGTCGAAGGATACTGAGGAACAATTATTCCTATTGATTGAAAACCAAAACCTGGTCTACCTGCGCGCCCCAACATATTTATTACTTCAGACTTTCGCAATGACTTAGAATTTTCTTCATTATATTGTTTAGTGGTGTTTACTATAACTGCAGCTGCAGCTAAATTCAATCCTTGTGAAATTGTACCGGTTGCACATAATATGCCATTACTACTTTTCCTAAAGAAGTCTTCAACAGCCAATTGTTCTTCATCTATTAAGGCTTGGGTATGGATGCCGATACCATTTGCAAGTCCTGACATTAATTCAGATTCATAACCCAATTCTATATTTGCGAGAGTGAGGTATGCTTTGGTTACTCTAGTTAAGTTCTGTGGAAAAACACCAATTTTTTCATGCTTATTTATCTCAGTTAGTAAATGTCGCGTACCTTGGGAAAAAATCAAAACCGGCATATCACAAGAGCATAAATAATTCCCTAATTGTCTGGCCATATCATTTCCATAACCATCGACCCTCCATTGCATACGGCCATCATATTGATTCTTTACTTTTTTAAATCTTACTTCCATTTTTATAGGTAAAGGTAAGGGATACGCTTCCTTTTTATTACCAGACCATACATCTTGAACACAAAAATATAGTTGTGTAGCTAGATTAGTTTTATAAGTTGATTTACCGGTATTTTCTGCCTCTGTTTTTGCTCTATTTAACTCATCTTCAGGATGACTGACAAATCCTCGTATCGTTTTCGTAGGTCTCCATTTTGTATCGGTAATACCCAATTTATGGCCATTTAATTTATATAACCAATTTTCCAATTCATATGAACTTTCTATAAGTGCAGACATTATAAGAAAACTCGCCTTAGACAATTGAGATATCCTACTTAATAATAAATCTAAAAGAGCGCCTCTTGAACCATCAAAAATACTATGGAATTCATCAACTACACAAAGGGTACATCTTTTCACTAAATCAATGTTATTTGCAATTATAGACACACATTTTTCTGGTGTCATTACTAAAATTAAATCTTCACCTGTGTCAGGAATTTTATCTCCCAATAAATCGGCATCCTCTATCAACACGCTGCTTCCTTTACCTTGTTTATGAATATCCATTATCTTATTCATGTTATAATTGATTTGCCTACATAAAGCTAGCGTAGGTGCAAGATAAATGATAAGAGCGCCCGTCTGTAAATACGATATTATTTTATGTTCGGCAATTAAACTTTTTCCTGTTCCAGTAGGTATCGCTACTATATTATTGGTTTTTTCCTCCAATAACCCCTTTGATATAGCATCCCTATGTGGTGGCCAAATAAGATATATTCCGTCATCAATATATCGCTCCATTTGGTTTTTCCAATCTATGGAATCGCATTTGGTTGGGCGTTTTAGAGTAGAAATTGCTCTGTCTTTTAATAACTCCTCGAACAAAACCAACAGGGAACCTAACAACATTATTGTCTCTTGCCCACAATCTCTAGCATTAGATATTAAGTCTACCAATTTTTCTTTAATGCCTTCGTTCCAATTGCTATGTTTAAAACAAAATTCTTCTGATAGTTCATTCAAACAATTAATAAGATGGAACAAACATGCTTGCCTGCAAATCTCATTTAGTGAATTAAACCCTTTAAGATTAGATACTTCAGGAGGTTCTACTTCTACTTTCACTTGTGACATAGAAAATTTAGCGAAATAAAATAACTGTTTAAGAATTATATTTTCAAATCCATCAACATTTAATTGATTTATAAAATCATCAAGTTGGTCTGTAATTGATTTTGCATTTGGATCATAGCCAGCTAAATAATATAGTAATGCGGAAATAATTCTATTTAAGTAGCCGTAGTCCTCAAGGTTTAATTTTTCTCCATCTTGTAAAGGTGGGCATAATGTTTCATATGCGTATGCACAAACTAGAGCAGCAGACTCTTTCTGAGCATTCGTTAAATTTTCATCATAAACAATCCGAAATAACAACGACTCTGCTAATCTCTTCAGAGTATTTGAATCATAGCTCATTGAAAAATCCATTTCACTTTGAAACAATTTCTGTTTTGAAGCTTCTATTGTTATCTCCAATAAGAGAACTCTAATATCTTCCCCCTTGATTTCATCCAATAAACTTGAAGCTATGTCGTATTTTTCTTTAGCGTATCTATCAAGCATGTATTCTCAATTCCTTTTCCTTTTCTTCTATAAATCTTATAACTCTTTTAGATACCTCATTATAAAATTCATCTAGTCTTGCTGTAGAAAAAGCTTCGCATTGGCGGAACTGAGCGTGAGGTACATTTGGAGTGCTATTTCCAAATTCCCTAAACTGCGATCCACTCTTAGGTCTTTGACTTCGGTGTTCAATCGTTAGTCGATAAATTATTTTTTGTTTCCAAAGTACGTGCTTTGATATTGCAGCACTTAGATTTTCTTCAGGTGCTTCAAAACTATTGGCAACAGTCCTCATTACTTGTCTAATATCAGGCCAGTTGTTACCTTTATCAAATTTTTTGAATGCCTCAAGTGCTTCAGCCGTGCCTTCAGAGGGACTCTTTCTATTTTTAGATTCACCAATAATTAAATAATATTCTTCGTTTGAACTATCCCTAGCAATGGCCGCCAAGTCTAATCCTTGTTTTTTAGAACTTAGATGCATATAATGTATACCTTGTAACTCAAAAGAAAAAGGATTGCACGCCTCTTTATTCTCTATGGCCCTTAACATTACATGAGACATTAATTCTAAAATAAACGGATTTCTTTGATTTTTAATAAACTCATCGTAAGTTTTTTTATCTTTTAAATATTCCTCTCCTGAAAAGTAGCTTTTAATTTCTTCCAAAGTTACGGCTTCGAACTCTTGATCCGGTAACATTCTTTTCAATGCATTATAAGAGGTCTCCCAAGCACCCGACTTAACTACATAACATAAGGACGAGACTAGGAGAATTTGCTCTTCAGAATTTGGATTAAAGCCTTTTAAATTAAATTCCAAATGTGAACTTTTGCTATCATTTGGCCACATATTAAAGTTTACGTCCCAAAGTTCATATAGTTTATTTATTATTTCTCCTACTGTTAGATTTAAATGCAGCATTCTTTCTCACTCCCCCTGTATTCATTTTTCCAGGCTGCTTTGTGAAACGGCAGTCTTTTCTGTTTCCCCTTAAAGTAAATGTGGTTTATAAATTACTAATAAAAAATAATGGACTATCGTGGAGGCCAATTCTCCCTAACTTTCCGGACTTTGAGTCTATCAATATTCATCACAACTATTATCTTGATTATTATCAAGGAATTTAGAACCGACAATTCCACCGACAGCCACCATTGCAACAGCACCAAGCACTGTAATCATGTGGCGAAAGAATCTCTGTCATTCTTTCTACGACATGACCTGTTTCATACACATAATCATCGGGTTCATTTTCTTTAGACATTGTTTGTCCCACCTTTCTAGAAATCTCCATACCATAATTAAATTGTCCTATTACAATCGTATTATTTACATAATATTTATGCAAGTGGCGCAGTAGTTGTTATCCATTATATAGTCCAATGTTAGAAGCTGAAAATTAAAGTTGAAATTTATGACAGTTAAGTACCTTTAGGTTTGACTGGTATGTAAAGTTATATTGATTAGGTAGAATTGCCGATCTTTAACTGATAACTTCACACCGAGGGGGATGTTAGCCTTGCCTTTAGCAGAACAATCCAGCGAGTATGGATGGGTCGTATATTCTGGGACTCATGCTTGTGGTGACCATTGTTAAGTCGTTAATCAGCACATGCCCCTTTTGTGGATTCCATCTCAACAGTAACCAGTGATAACATTCTAAATCGCTAGTCAAAAATACATCCCGATGTAACTTGTTACCATATTTTTAGATGCGTCTGTAATTATAGGCTTATACATAGTATCACCAGCTTATATGTATTTTACATGATAATTGTCGGGGAAACCCAATAAAACACCCACTCTTTTGTAGAGGGATGACTATTAAAATTCCAAAAGACAAAAACCCTAATCCTTTATTTTGTAAAGAGAAATCAGGGTTTTTATCTTCAAAAATAGCGCCCAATTCTGTAAATCTGAAATGCTTACTTACAATTCTCGCATAGGACACTTTCGGCTGTCCTAACGATTACACTATCTAGACGCCCTACCAACATATCCTTCTCGCTCGGCATTGTTATGTTAGCAATAAAACGATCACCTTCTTCGATTTTTTTATTACAATTACTGCAAGTTAATTCTTTAGCTTTAAATGTATCCTTCAATTTTTCTAACATCTTTTCAACCCCTTTATTAAACTTAATGGCCCGTTTGCTGAAAGTGAGCCGAAGTTATATAATAATTATAACATCTGCAATTCTAAAAAACATCGCTTCATGATTATTAATTCTGATATTTTCGATAATCTAGCGATTAAGATATTCATATCCAAATCCTTTTACTTGAAATTGTATTTGTGATCAACGAGAAAAAAGGAAATGCAGACGCATTCCCTTTTTGACTATACAGTTAACCCTTTTACCGTATAACTCGCCGTCACGCACGATATAGTATATATAACTTAGCATAATTAATACTACAAGCAAAGAAAATAACCCACAGACCTCATTTTGTCGAGTTGCTTCTATCAATGCTTTACTATGCCTATTTATATACATATATTTATTCTTCCTATACTTTCAACACGCCTCTAAATCCTCTAGAGCTATAATATGAATCTGCGCCGTTATGATAATAAAATACAGTTCCATAACGATAATCACAAAATACTGCGCCACCTAGTGCGCGTATGTCTTCAGGTGTTTGAATCCAGCTTGATGTTTTCGTATCAAACGGCCCAAATTGTTGTAAAAAACGGTATTCATTTTCAGTTAATAGCTCAATTCCAATTTCACTTGCAAGCCTTAACGCACTTGTTTCAGGTTTATGTTTCTTTCTAGCTTCAAGTGCAGCTTGATCATAACAAACACTTCTACGACCTTTAGGACTTTCTTTCACACAATCAAAGAAATAATATAAGTCATCAGCTGCATCATAAGCTAATACATCAGGTTCGCCACCGGTTTTTTCCATTTCATTCAAAGACCATAATTTATCTGGATTTTCCAATAACCGAGCTTCTACATCAGACCAGTTTAACTGCTCATGACGCTCCGGAAATTTCTCAAATCGCTCTTGTAGGATCGCAAGAATTTGCTCTTGTTCTTCAGTTTCTAACTGTTTATGATTCGTCATAATAACACGCCTCTCCATGCTTTTCTTTATTTTATAATGTTGAAGAGTCGCTTGCAATCAATGCGTATTATAATTTCATGCCAACGTCTTCAAATGTAGGCATATTTTTCATCATGCTACAAGCAGCGTCTAAAATCGGAAACATTAAAGCAGCACCTGAACCTTCGCCGAGGCACATATTCATATGTAAGGAAGGTTCTATACTTAGTAATTCACTCGCTAATTTGCCACCAGGTTCATTAGTCGCATGTGATGCAATTAAATAAGCCTTCACTTTAGGTTCAATTGCTACGGCAATCAAGGCTGCAATTGTTGAAATATAGCCATCTACAACAACTGGAACGCGATTTTTCGCAGCACCAATCATCGCACCAGCCATTCCGCCGATTTCTAGTCCGCCAACTTTCGCTAACACATCGATCGGATCTTCTTTATTCGGTTTATTTACTTCAATTGCACGACGAATAACTGCTGCTTTATGCGGAATTCCTCCTTTACCAACGCCTGCACCACGACCTGTAATGGATAATGGATCACAATTAGCTAACACGGCTAAAATTGCTGTACTTGGCGTCGTATTGCCAATCCCCATTTCGCCTGTACCTAATAGCTCTGTACCGTTTGCAACAGCTTTATTCGCCATTTCAATCCCAACTTCAATTGCTCGAATTGCTTCAGCTCGCGTCATAGCTGGACCTTTCGCTAAATTATTTGTGCCATATTTAATTTTTCGTCTAATTACTTGTACATCATCTGGTAAGTCCTGATTGACTCCAATATCAATTACTGACACAGTTGCCCCCGTAACCTTTCCAATTGCACAAACACCAGGAAAACCTTTACTGAGCTGGATTGTTTGTGCAAAAGTAATCTCTTGTGGATTACTCGAAATGCCTTCTTCATATACGCCATGGTCGGCAGCGAAAGTTAAAATGGTTTTGTTCGCAATACTTGGGTAAAGTTCACCTGTAATGCCTGCTAATTGCACTGCTAATGCTTCTAATTTCCCTAAACTGTTTGGTGGCTTAATTAATTGATCCACTCTTTCACGTGCTTTTTTCGCAGCATGTTGATCTAACTCCATTATTTCTGCAATCGTTTCTTCTAGTATTGTCATTTTTTCAATCTCCCCTTTTTAGACAACATAAAAGCCTGTAGTTTATCGGCACACCAAATAAACTACAGACTTTTCCATCATCCATATTTTTGTACAAATAGGCAGGCTTCCTGGCTTTGGGCGACGCGTTATTCACCTTCCCAGACAATTTATCCAGTGGTCTATCGAATAAAACTTCCCATTACAGTGGCGGGTCCGCTGAAGCATCACACTTCATTCCCTATTATCCCAACGTTGGCACCTAATTGTATAAATTTAGTTTTCTAAGCACTATTTTACCTAATTTTCTGTACACTTTCAAATCATTTTTAATTTAAACCTCAAACTCAAAATTCAACTGTTCTTGCTCTCCTAAACGGCTTAATGAGCCTGGATCATGATCTTCAAAAAATGCTTTTTGAATTTCTTTTTGCGTTTCGATAATTTGTCTAGATGATCCGATCGCTTGGCGTAATCTGCAACTGTAAATGACAGGGAAATAATCACTTAAAAATTTCCCTTCAGCATGTGCCGTTAAAGCGATCATTTGAAAGCCTAATTGTTCTGCGATGAAAAATACCGGTTGCAATACATGGTCGCTTGATGCTTTACCAAAGGGATTATCGACAATAACAGTACGACTTCTCTTTTTCGATTTAATTTCATCTGCCCCAAAGGTTTTCACAGCAATATACTTTAAAATCCCTAAAAATAAGGACATGTTTTTACTCCATTTTTCACCACCAGACCATTTATTGGACTGTTCCCATGATGAAAAACGACTCGACACTGATAAATCATTCGTTACTTTTCGACAACTTGCTTTTAGTTTTTGATGTCCTGTCACTACGCTTAATAATTGTTGCGTATTTAACGTATCGCGAATTTCCTTTTTCACTTTTTGGGCATCTTCCAATCCTAACTGATCTTTGAAATTATGCTGCTCCAAACGTTGACCTAATCGTTCCACATAAGTGCGAATTGCTTCTTTAGCATCTTGCTCTTGCCATTCTGGTATATCAAATTTAAAGATTTCCTTTGAACCTTCAGCTGTTTTGACACGTGTATTTCTTGGGATGAGCATTAATTCGCCGACAACATTTGCAATATGCGTATACATGCGGTGAATAAACTGGGTCAATTCTTCATCATTCTTTTTCATCGTTGCTTCTGCATATTGAATCGCAGTTTCGATGCGTTCCAACATTTTTTCCGAGAATAACGTAATTTCTTCGTACGTTTTATGGACGCGCAACCCTTCAATCGTATAATCTCTTAACTTACTATCTTTAATTGTATGCACGCAAAAATGATGAAACTGCTCCTTTTCCTTTTCTAGCGAACCGATGGCTTGATCGTATTGTTTTTGACTTGCATCTAATCGTCTTTCAATCTCTTGTCGTTGTTCGACTGGATGGTAAGTGAGTGCTAGCAATTCCTCTTCCGTTAATGGATGTTTTTCAAGTGTTGGATGTTGAATATCAAATTTAGCGTCTAATAGTTGATAATCATGAATGGTATGTGACATTTGCTTAACTTGTTTGGAAACTCTAGCAGTCTCTTTTTCCATCGTATTGCGCAGTTGTTGCAATTGGTTTTTCTCCGTCATCAACAACTCTTGTACTTGATTCAAAGGATCTTCAAAATGTAAAACGTCTTGCCCGTAATCCTTTTCATACGCTTTTAATTGCGCTTCGTATAAAGTACTAGCAGAAATATAGGTCAATTTTCTAGCTTCAAACGCTTCTATTTTCTCAAGCAATGACCGCTTCGTTTCATTTCGATTTTCTGTTAGTTTAGCCAATTCCGCTTGATAATCTTCTGGTACATAGGCGATTGACAAAATTTCGATCCCTTCACTTTTATATTGCTCAATTCGCTCCGCTGACCGCTGCCAGTTTTCTCGATGTTGACGGATGTCTTGCTCAATCAATCTTCTATCCAATGATTGCTCCCTTAATTGACGATCAATCGATTCGAACGTTTCCGTTAATAAGTTTAACGTTTTTGTAGTGAATACCGGTCGCTCTGCCGCTTTTGATTGTTTGTAATAAAGATTTCCTTCTAACTGCTGATACTTTTCAAGTCGCAATTTACTTAATGCTTCTTTCAGCTCTTCAACATCGCCCATCATTTTCTCAATCGATAGAGTCATTCGATTAAAAGCTTGTTGATTTTTCTGGAGCTTACTTTGAATTACGTATACTTCAGATTGTCTTTTCGTGATTTGATGATTGAGTTGTTCATAGTCATATGCCTTCTTTAATTGTTCTTCTAGCTTTGAATAGGTTTCCCTGTCCTTTTCCAACCGTTCTTGTAAAACGTCTTGTTGTTTTTCATACGTTTCAATTTCTACCGACGTCTTTTTCAAGTTCACAGCAATCTCGTTTAACTCATTTTGTAAAGCATTTCTTTCCGACAACACATTTTTGTATGCTTCTTCTGAATAAGTTGTTAAAAACTGCTTTAATTCATTTTTTAACATACGCCAATTCTCAAGCTGCATTTCCGCTTCTTCACGCTCACTAATGGTCAAACTTGCTTCATCTTGAAGTTCATTTTTCCAATTATGGAATCCGGTCGGGTCTTTATAATACGCCCAATGCTTCGGCATAATGAATTCAGTTGTTTCAGTAGATGGTTGTTCTACATAGCTTTTCGCTTCATTGATCGATAAAATACGTAAAGGATATTGTAAATGCCTTCTTTCTTCCATTACTTTATCTTTCAACTTTTGAATTTCAGCTTCAGTCGTAATAAGCGTAATTGGCCAATATGGATCCAATTCTTCATCTAGAGCATCATTGATCTGGTTTATATAAGTAGAACCTTTCTCTAAATAATCGAATTGTTTTTGCCATGTTGGAAATTGTTTTTCAATATAAGGATCGACAAAGAACTGTTCCATTCCAACATAATCATCTACATAGCGAAGCGCCACACGTTCCTTATGCATTTTATCGTCTTTTTGTAAGGCATAGCGTGTTATTTCATTGTTCAGTCGGTCTACAATAGAGTCTTCATTCACATAAATATTCGTTAAATGTGCCCATCGGTGATGTCGCTTCTGTAAGCGCTCAATCATCGTATTATGCGCCGCTTCAAACTGCTCCACTTTATTTTTCTTTACTGTAAAATCTCTAGTCACTGTTGTTTGCTTAGCGTATAAAGCATTCAGTTCTTCATTTGCTTCTTGCTGTTGACTTTTTACATGCTTTAATTGTTTCGCTTGCTCAATCAACTTTGCATCCAAAGCCGTTGTTTCCTGTTCTAAACGCTTTTTTAGTTCTGCTACGGTTTCATGTTCGCGCTTTGTAAATAACGATTTCTCAATTTGCTGTTGTTGCGTTTTAAAACCATCTATTGTAGCCGTATGACGCACTACATCTTGCTCATTAATATTCATTTCTTGCTGTAAAATAGTCCGTTCTGTTTGCTCGCGTTTAACAGTTTCATTTAAAGCATTCAGTTCATGTGTGAACGTACGCTGTTCTTTTTCAAGTTTTTCTTCTAATTCCATAAAATAGCCTTTTAATTCACGTATTAGTTCTTCTTTCGCCTGTTGCAATGCTTCCATATCTTGACTTTCTTCTAAATTTTCTAGTTCTCGCTGTAGTACTTCAATCTTTGCTTTTGCTTTTTCGATAATGGCTTGTTCCGCAGCTACTTGAATCGATAAAATTTGTTGTAAAGTCTGATCGTAACGTCTTTGTATAGAATCTTTTATAAACTCAGCGCCTTTCATTTTGTCTTCTTTGACTAACATGTCCTGCTCTTTCAGACGCACTTCGTATGCCGCCTCTTTTTGCCACAGTACCTCTTCTTGTCGTTCTAATTGAAGAATCGACTGATTTTTCTCTTTCAATTCTTTTTCATATTGTTCTAGCAATGTTTCATAATGCCCCGCGGCAGCTTTTGCATATTCTTTATGCTTTTTCATATGAAGTTCTTCTTGATGCACTTTAGAAAAATAGCGTTCATAGTTTTCCAGCTGTTTACGAATTGCGCTGTTTTCCTCAATCGTCTTCGTCATTCTCCGATGTATTTTAAAACCTTCTCTTCTCGCGGTAAAAGCTTCGACAAACGTCTCTTCTTTATTAAAATACATCGCATGCTCTACCCGTGGAATGAGCAATTTCTCAAATAATTGCTGGGAAGAAGTGCACTCTTCAAAGAACTTTTCTATGTCTCCTTCTGCACTGTTAATTTGAACAATACTATCCCATTCTTTAGCAATAATTTGATAGTTTTCTTCGATATACGAACGGTAAGCTCCAATCGCATCAAACGTCTTGCCTTTATTTTTCGCTTGCTCTTGACGATAATACTCCAAAATTTCCGCCTTTTCAGCCGTACGTTTCCCTTCTGCACTTTCTTTCACAAAGGGTAAATTTTCAATCGACTGTTCACTGCCTGCAGGATACTCCGCGACAAAGCGGTAAGAATCTAGTGCATCTTGACCTCGAAATAACGTAACAGCCGTACAAGCATACCTTCTCGGACGTTCTGAAATGATCCACTCGATCGCAATATGCGCAGGCTCGTTCAATGTTAATGTTTCTTTCATTTTACGACTGGCCATATGCGTGTGCGGAATGATTGCTTGTAGTGCCGTTTGAATAAATACCGTCTTCCCTCCACCATTTTCAAGGACAATAGCTGCATTTTCCCCGTCAAAAACAAAAACTTCATCATTGTATCGTTTATTGCCATCTTCATAGACAATATTTGTAAAACGTATTTTTGAAATTGCTGGCATTATACATCCTCCTGTTCATATTCATTGGCATAAAGAAAGTCTAAAATACCGCGATTGTATTCGTATTCCATAAAGTAGCTTTGAATAATAATTTTCGCTTTCTCCGTTAAAGCAAGTTCTCCTTCACCAATCCATTTTGCTTGTCCTTCCGCAATTAAAAAGCGAGCAACAGAATCAATGAAACTTAATCGACTTTGCGTATTACCCGTTTGTCTTTTCGCCGTTTCCTTAAAATCATCAAGTCCATCCCATTTTTCAACAATCGCTTGCCAATTATAAGAATGCTCTTTTTCTAAAGCAGCTAATGTTTCCAAATCATGCTCTTTCAAAAATGCAATGCGCCCGTTTATGCTGCGCACCCAATCTTCTACGCGTAAAAAATCAATCGTCGCTTCTGTTGTTGAATAACTATTATAAAATTCTCCGTAAAAGACAATCATCGCAAAATACATGACATATAGATCTGCATTTGTCGCATTGCTTTTTAAATATTTTCGCTTCATCGTCTCATTCGAATAATGAAATGTAGAATGTCTCGTAAGTGGCACTAAAAAGAGTTGTTGTCCAGCTACAACCGTCGTGCAATCAACTTCTTTTACAAATTGTTCAATTAGTCTACGAACCTCTTCATTCGTCGTATATAACTCAAAAAACTCATTTTCAACAACACCACTTTTCGTTAATTGACTATAAATTGTAAATGCTGATAAAATCGTTTGTTCATTATGCATCGTCTACCACTCCTTTTAATTCAAATTGGAATTGTTGAATCGAATAGCGCTTCGTTACTTGTAAAATTTCCGCTACTTCAGTGACCATTAATGTCCTTCTTTTTAACACATTAAAAACGGATGATAGCGCGTATTCTGCCGCTTCGTCATCTCCATCTTGCACCTTCTCTACTAAAGGCGAACGTTGATGTAAAACGAGCAGACATTCATAAAACAAGCGATTGTCTAGGAGCGTTTGATCTTCCAGTTGAGCGATGAAATCGGATAATGTAAAGACACCCACTTGTTCAAAATAACGACATAATAACGTGGCGACTTTTCCGTAAAACGCATTTTGTACAGAAGCATATTGTAATTTTTCTTCTTCAGGATCAATTTGTAAAAAGGTCGTCGTTTTCTCTTCCGCATCGCTTTGACCAACCAACTGTTGTTCAAAAATCGTTAACGGCGACCATGCTTCGACCTGTTCAAGCGATGTAAACGGCGCACTTATCCCTTTTAATCCTTGTAGTGAAATAGGAGCTGTTAATAGACGTGCTGTAATGTCTTGTTCAAAGTTAAAGGATGCGACACCAGAATAATATAACGAGTCATGCGCCGCTTTTAAAGCCGTATTTTTCAATTCCATACATTGATGAAGTAACGCACCATGTTCGCCGTGCACACGTTCAAGTTCTTTCGCAATTTCTAATATGTACTCGTAAGCAGTTTGTTCCGCTTCTTCCATTTCCTCATAATATAAATGATCCTGTGTCTCTTTAACAAAACTTGTTAATTCATCAAACTCTTCATTTTCTCTTGCTAAGCGGCTATAAATATCATCAAGTAATTGTTCATAGCGTTTAAACGTCTCTCCTGATACGATGTTCCGTTTAATTTCCATTGCCACTTTCTGCATGCGCTCATTTAACCGTTCCACTTCTATAAACATTTCATTCATTTGGCGAAGTGCCCCTTTAAATTCACCTTTTTCAAGTTGCTTCCGCAGCATTAATTGATGAATGGACAGTTGGAACTCACTATAAAATTCACGTGTCGCAAATACGAGCTCTAATCCATCTTCATCCAATGTGTAATATTGCACACCTTTTTCAAAATCATTATCGCGTAAAAAGGAAAATTGGTGACTTTGTTGCACTTTCGTTTCCCAATTGTAGTAAGAAATCGTTCGTTTGCCGCCAGATGGTCTAAACTTCAAAATAATATCACGTGCAATGGGTAGATATTTCTCTTCATCTAAAGTCAGTCGTTCATTCGTTGTCTCATATAAAAACTTTGCTAAATGGCTAGCACTTACTTTTTGATTGCGCATGAGTCGATGTTCGAAAAAGAATAATAGCGTCAATAACCCTAAATCTTTCATCGGAATCGGCTGTCCTTTTTCATCTTTTCGTGTCGCTTGATCGAGTTCATACAATGGCTCGAATAAAGCAAGGCGTCGCATTCGCTCTTCATAATTTAATGTTAAAGGTTCAATCGATGGCATCGCTCCACACTCCTAAAAGTTGTTGTAATTGTTTCGTTTTTAGCACTTCTTGTGGCAAATAATGATCGGTTTCTAACATCGTTTCAATCTTTTGTTGTTGTGTGTGATTAAAATGACTTAAAAAATAAGGGAGTGCATCTTTTAAAAGAGGTTGCGTTTCTTTCCCAAATGAAGGTTCTACTTGTAAGCATGCTTCGTAAAATATAGTAGCTGGAACAATATCGTATAGCTGATTCATTTTATACAAAATAGAAATCCCCGTTCGATCTACATCACCAAAATAATAAAACCGATGCGTTCCTTTTATCGGAAATTGTAAATGAAAGTTTTCTAAGCTCTTTGAGATTTTCCAACCACTTCCATAAATAAGGGTTGTCAATTGACTGGACTGTAATGTAGGCAATAAAGCTTGATATGTCGTTTTATTTTCTACAATAAGATGGAAGTGTTTGGTTTTATGTAAATTACCCACATTTACCGCAAACATTAACGGATCACTCACTGGAATGATGGACATATTTTCCCATAATCCAATTCTCTTTAAGCATTCCTCACCGCCAGCATATTCAATCCATTTTTCATCACCAACAAGCTCAACACTACGTTCAGGTGCAGGCACTTCATAGGTTGGAAGGCCATAACTTTTTATATAGAGATTAATTTTTCTTAAATAAGGAAGTTCTTTTTGTAAAAGGGTCTCGTCTGATTTAAAATAAGCATCTAATTGGATGAGTGGATGGAGTTCCAGACGAAGATTTTGTAAGTCAATAAAATATTGCGCTTTTAAAGTCGCTTTTTGAATGCGGTATGTATGAGCTAAATGCGGTGGACGAGGAGAGCGACCGTGAGATTTGACCATTTCAAGCATCTTTTCATCTTCCAATTGCTGAATGATTTCTGCAAATTGCTCGTAGCTGAGGTAAGCTGTACTTTTTAATTGCCTTAATTCATCAATTGAAATGGTTTTTTTACGAAAGGTTTGCAACTCACTTTTCAATTGTTCAATCATTGTAATTCCTCCTCTATATTGTG